>OBEQ012329372.1_pt1 | contig 17088 bp, 17 predicted proteins | sample 1670901 | NCBI WGS metagenome assembly OBEQ01 (sample SAMEA104232315, study PRJEB22302) | groundwater metagenome | biome: forest; feature: aquifer; material: groundwater | place: USA | collected 2011-08-07 | depth 5.4 m
CTCCGGCGCGTTCCGCGACGCGATGACAACGGGCGCGCCGACGACGGACCTCGCGTCGTGTGCGATGTCGGCCAGCGGGCGCGGCTCATCGCCGAGGATCCAAACTGCGTCGAGCGAGCGATCCTCTACCTCGCGGCGGCGGAGGTGATCGACCCCGTGCCCGTGCGCCAGCTCGCGACGGTCGACGTCAGCGACACTATGCGCCACACCTTCCCGATCGAGGACGGCGATCCGGTGGTGCTGGATCCGGAGGTTCGCCGCAACGCGTTGCGCGCTCACGTCTGGACCCTGCGCAACGGCGCGGCCGACGTGGATGCCGTCGAGGTGGCGCCGGTCAACGCGGAGCTGTTGCTGGCGTGGCTCCTCGACCTGGCGGAGGACGCCGCCGACGAGGACGCGGGTGAACCGGGCGTGAGCCGAGTCCGCCGCGCTCGCCGCGCGCTCGCTGCGCTTCTCGATGGTGGACGCATCCATCCTCGAGACCGGGGAGACGTGCTCTACGCGCTCCGTCTCGCGGGCGAGGTCGCGCCTTGGTTTGGCGAGACCGGGCGCGAAGGTTTCAGAATCGCGCGGGCACTCGTCGCGCGGGCGGTCACGCGTCAGACCGTAGGCGCGCGAGCACTTCGCAACTTCAGCACGGAGCAAGCGGTGTACTGGGGCGGCAAGACGGTCGCCACCTTCTACGGTGTCGGTGGCCTCTACGACGCGGCGTATTCGGAGGTGCGAGGCAGGCCAGGCGGCGGAGCGCGCGAGCCGCCGAAGCGGCCGTCCGTGGTGATGACGTCGCCCGTCGTCACCACGGCGCCCCTGGCCACTGCTGCACCAAGTGCGCCCGCCGCAGCGCACGGAGAGCGGGAAGAGGCGGCCACAGCGGTGGTGCTGGGGACGCTTGGAGAACTGGATCGCAGGAAGGGAGAGGATCGATGAAGAAGGAGAAGCACAAGAAGAGGAGACGGAACGCGGCGGCGGGGGAGGCAACGGCGCCTCGCAAGCGCAGGAGCGGCGGACCGCGCGGCGCCGGAGCCAAGGAGGGGCTCAAGACGCTCGGGGCCGCGGTCGCTGGTGGCGTCGCGAGTGCCCTTGCCGCGGGCGCGGCGGTCGAGGCGGGCATCAAGCCGCAGACCGCTGCCGTCGTGACGCTGCTCGGTGGCGCGGCGAGCGCGTACGGGTTCAAGGGCTACGGGCGAGCTGCGGGGGTGGGCGCGACGTGCATGGCTGCCGGGCAGCTTGCGCTGGCTTGGCAGGTCAAGCGCCAGGCCGACGCCAAGAAGAAGGCCGACGAGAAGAAGGCGGCCGACGAGAAGCCGGCCGCGATGCAGCCGGCGCAGAGCGCACTACCCGCGCCTGCTGGGGCGGCGCCCAAGCGCAACGGCTACGACGACGACGGCAGCGAGGATCCGCGCAACGCGGGCGTGGTCGAGGACTACGCCTATGACGACGCCTACTCGCAGGTCGCCTGACCGTGGTTAGGCGCGCGCTCATCGTGGGCGCGCGTGGAGAGAAGAGATCGTGAGAAAGGGAGACAGACGAATGAATGACTTCGACGACGATTTCGATGGCCGCAACGCTCGCGTGATCCGGCGTCCCGCTCCGCGCTCCGTGCAGGTCGGCGGATACGGCCCGGCGTACGGGCCTCCCGCCTACGGGCCTCCGGCGTACGGGCCTCCTGGCTACGCGCCCGCGCCGGGCTACGGCGCGGCGTATCCGTGGCAGCCTCCCGGAGCGCCGCCTCCTGCGTCGCCGCTCGTGGATCGCTACACGGGTGGCCTCAAGCTGGGGCTGATCCTCGATGCCGCGTCGCAGGCGCTGGCCGCGATGGCGTCGCTGCCGACGCCGCCGAGCATCACTGGGGAGGGCGTCAGCGACGCGCGGAACATGGTGAAGTACCAGGAGTCGCTCGCGCAGCACGCAAAGCGTGACGAGCAGATCCGGACCATCGGGGCCCTCGCCCGACTGTTCCTGGTGTAACCGTGGCTGGCCTTTTTGGTGGACCGGCCGCGCCGCAGTACGAGGGGCCTGCGGGCACGGCGCTGACGACGCAGCCGCAGAGCGGCGGACTCTTCGGGGTGTTACCGGGTACGCCCGACTACACCACGCCGAGCACGGTGCCGCCGACGGGGACCACGCCGCCGACAGGGACCACGCCGCCGACGGCGACGCCGGCTCCGTCGATCGAGCTGGCGATCCGCGTGCCCGGACTCCTGAGCGTGCAGGGCTCGCTGACCTTGCCGCCGTGGCTTCTGGAGTCTGCGCCCGCGCTGGTGCCTCTGGTGCTGCAGATGATCCGCCAGCGGATCGAGGCGGAGGCGTGCAACGAGGTTCCGCCTTCGCCTGGCGGTGACGGTGGCGGCCGGCCTTGCGACATGCCGCCCGAAGTGGGCCAGGAGGGCGACGTGCCCGAGGATCGGCGCGACTGGTACTCGCGCGTGTGGCCGTCCAGGTAGGCGGGCCGCGCAGATTCAGATCGAGTGATCTGAAGTAGGACCGGGCGGGGGTAGGTACGCGGCACAGTGAGGCCGCGTGCCTCCCCCCTTCCCATTTGTAGCCAACGAGAGAGAGGAGACGAGAGATGCACGCACGATTGATGAATCTGAGTGATATGGCGCGAGCGTCGCGCGCAGGCGCCGAGGCCGGCACGAACGCCGCACTCTGGACGATGGCGCGCAATGGGCAAGCGCGGCGTGGTGCGGACACGGAGCGCTTCGATCAATGGAAGCTGCGCGAGTTCGTGCAGTCCCTGGTCAGCGCGTACGGCTACCGCGAGGACTTCAAGGGCAAGAGCACGCCGTGGCGGGTGCCGTATATCCCGCTGCCGTTCGCGGGCGAGATGATCAACTACTTCAAGGTCCAGGCTGACCACTGGCTCAAGTCCGGCGTTCCCGACGAGGCGAAACAACCCAACTTCATCAAGAACTGGACCGCGCGCGCGTCGGAGATCGTGGGACGTGTCGAGAAGGGGCGCGTGGTCACGCCCAACCCGGACAGCTACGAGGACGCGCCCGGCAAGATCGCGGCGAAGGCCCCCGCGATGTTCCGCGCCGAGTTCCCCGCGGGACAGCCGCACGCCAAGGTGATGAAACCGGAGGCCGCGTGGCGCTTCCTCGATGCGCTCGTCAGGCTGGCGATCCACTTCGATGCGCTGTCGGGTCAGCCGACGAAGATGGATATCTTCGTCGATTCGGTGAAGGAGTCGATCGAGGAGTTGCCCGGCATGCTCCCGAACAACTCGATCGAGGACGCCAAGAACGCGGGGAAGACGGCGCTCAAGTGGATCGCGATCGCGGCCGTGGGCCTCGGCGCGCTCTACGTGGTGACGCGGTGAAGGGCTCAAGTGCGCTGCTCTGGGGCGCGTTGCTCGGTGGCGGCGCGCTCGCGTTCGCGGCGTTCAGTCGCCGGGCCGAGGCATCCACGCGCGAGGTGCCGGGTGGACCGCGACCGTTGACGCCCCACGGTCTCGGGGATTTGGAAGCTGGCGCGGTAGCCACGCCGAGCACATCGGAGCCGTCCTCGGTCGAGTTGCCTGGCCAGATCGTGGTGCCGGTGCCGATCGGCCCGCGCCCGAAGGTGCCGAGTACGGCGCCGGTTCCCGCGTGGAACCGACGCACTGACGACGGCGGGCCGCCGCTGTTCATCCCGGATGAGGGGGAAGCGTTGGCGCGCATCATCACCAGCGAGGCCGGAAGCGGGCCGATCGCCGAACGCATGGCGCTAGGCTGGACTGCGCGCAATCGTGCCCGCGCGGGTCGGCCTCCCGTCAACATCGCGCGCCTGGTCTGCGCGCCGTGCGGGGAGTCGTCAGGCAACGCGCGTCCGTTCTCCTCGCGCATGCCGGCGACGGCCGCCAACAGGGAGCTCGCTGCGATGATCCTCGCGTCACCGCAGAGCGAGGACCCGACGCAGGGCGCTGAGAGCTGCTTCGAGCCGGGTCTACAGGATCGCCTGTACGCCGCAGGGAAGCCGGGCAACAGGCTGGACGCGCGCGGCGTCCGCTATTGCTGGCTTCGCAGCGGCCTCGACTACTACGGCAGCGTCGGGCGCTGGGATCTGTTCGGCCCGAAGGGAGGCAGGGGAGTGCGGCCCGTGCCGCGCGAGTGGAGGCTGGAAGGCTACGCCGTGTGCTGCTACCGCGACACGCGGACCGAGTGCCGCGGAAAGCAAGCCGGCGAACGATTGGAGGCATGACAGATGATCGAGGAGATGATCAACACCGTCAAAGCGGCGCTCGCGCCAGGCGCGGACGTGGCGACCAAACAACAAGCGGCGGGCATCCTGCGCGCGCTCCTGGGCACCCTCGAGTCCGGAGGTGGAGGCGCAGTAGCGCCCGCCAGCTCTGTCAGCGCGATGCCGAGCGCTCATGTCCCTCCGCCCGGCACCGATCTGCTGACGGCGATCGTCGAGTACGTTCGCCCGCACTTGCCACCGGAAGCGCTCGCCCACATTCCCCGCTTCCGCGTGCCGCTGATCAAGCTGCCCGCGGGCAGCGACAAGACCTGATCGCCTCGCTCGACAGCCCCTTCTGATACGACCCACCGAACGAGCACGCCACGGTTGCGAGCACTCGGAGCCCAGCCCGGCGCGCAGCGCGGGCCAGCTCGCGCGGTCGTGTCTACGTGTTTGAACGTGCGTGGCTGCGGAACGATCTGTCCCTGGCTGAGGGACAGCCGGGTGCACGCGATGACACTCGAGATCACCGGGGTGATGGAAGGCTCAGATCGGCGGTTTGCAGGCGGCAAAGGGCAATATTCGGCGATCTGCGGGGGTCATACTCAACAGAGACCCTTGCTCCTAAACCGCAACGAATGGAGGACGGTAGACCGACGTATGGCGCAGAAAATCGGCATGTACTCGACCACGACGCGGCGGATCAAGCTGTTCGACTATCTGCGTGGCAAGCGCCTACCCACGCCGCTCTCGGAGCTGATGATCGAGTTTGGCGTCTCTGATGACACGGTACGTCGAGACCTGGTGTTCATCGCCGATGCTGGCTACGCGGTCGACTTCGGCCGCGATGAGAACCATGAAGGGCGCACGGTCGTGAGCATGCGAAGCCCCTCGTTCATCGACGTTCCGATCACGAGGGAGGAGGCGCACACCTTCGCTGGATCACGGAGGCTGTGGGAGCCGCTCAAAGGGACGCCGTTCTACGACAACTTCGAGAACCTCTACCGGAAGGTGGTGGAGAGCCTGCCGCCGAAGGAGCGCGCCGAGATCGAGCGCGATAGGACGCGCTTCTTCTGCATCCCTGATGGCGGGGTCCTTCGCTACGAGAAGAAGCGCGAGGTGATCGAGGCGCTGCGTCTCGGTGCGATGTCGCGCCGTCGCGTGAAGTACGAGTATCGGACGCGCGCGGGCGAACACCGGAGTGGTGTGCTTGAGCCCTTCGGGATCGGGGTCTACCGGAACACGATCTATGTCTTGGCGCGGCTCGTGCCTTCGCGCCGTGCGGTGGCTGCCGGCGATAGGCCGCGCTTGGAGTGGGTGAGCTGGCCCGCGCATCGGTTCGTCGTGGCGACCGTGACGCGGAACGAGTTCACGGTGCCTCCTGAATTCACGCTGGACGACCATTTTGATGGCTGGGGCATCATCTCCGGGGAGAAGCGGGAGCGTGTCGTGGTGGAGTTTGACGCCCAGGTCGCGCCTCTGATCGGGGAGCGCTTCTGGCACAGGTCGCAGGTCTTGGAGTCGCTGGCCAACGGTGGCGTCCGGTTGACGTGCGAGATCGCGAACACGTCGGAGCTGATCGCCTGGATCCTCTCGTTCGGGTCGCATGCGACGGTGATCGAGCCGGTGACGCTGCGCGTGGAGATCTTCCGCGAGTTCACGAAGAGCATGGAGCGCATGCTCGCTCGCATCCCCGCTGGCCCCGACCCTCCGATCGGCTGGCGCGATGAAGGGCTGCGCCTGACCGAACCGGAGGAGATGGACGCGATCAGGTCGAGCGTGTTGAATGAGAACGCGCCTCGCGGTCGCCAGCGGGGGGCGGACGAGGCGCGAGATGACGAGGATAGTGCCGATGACGAGGACGGCTTGTCCCGGTCTCTTGACGCTCGGGAGGGCGCTCGCGCCACGCGATAGGCGCGAGCCATCGCACAGACTTGACACGGAGGCGGTCGAAACCAGATCTTCCCATCGTGCCTACTTACAAGGACGCGGACGACTTCGACATCGCGACGCATCCGACGTTCGCCGGAATCGGCGACTACGTGCAGGTGGTCCGCGATGACGTGTGGGTCGCCGCCGCACTGAAGATGATCACCGAGCGAGGCTCGGAGGTGGTGCTCCGAGCGATACTAAGCAACCTTCGCGAGGACTTCCCACCCACCGAGGGGCCCGAGGACAAGATTTAGAAAGGCCTCCATGGGTGCGCGAAACTTGGCGCCTAGGGCCGATGGAGGTCATAAGGACCCATCTGTGCCTCGCTCGGGTCGTCTGTCAAACTCGGAGTAGTGGTGTCAAGATGGCTATCGGGGATCAGGCGTCGCAGTAGCATTGCTGCTCTGTACTTCCAACAGCACCCCGCCCGGGCGCAAACCCGATGCCAATAACTCAAGCTCAGAAGACGGCTGCCGACCAGCAGCAGGCAGCCGCAGCACAGGACGGGGCTCATGAGGTACGCCTCATCGCGGGCCCGGGAACGGGCAAATCAGGCACTATCATCAAACGGGTACAGTGGCTCCTAGCGCAAGGCGCGAACCCAACTCGTATCTACGCAATCTCGTTCACGCGCGCTGCCGCTCAAGAACTCCGAGGCAGGTTGGCTGCCGCCTGCGCAGGCGGTCCTCACTCACAAGCTGTCTTGCAGCTATCCGTGTCGACCATGCACTCCCTTGCTCTAGGGATTCTAAGACGCACGAACCAGCTCGCACAGTACCCGTCCGATCCGATCATCCTCGATAACTGGGAGCAGGACGAGATCTACGATCGTGAACTGGCAACATCTCTGGCCTGCACCCCTACGCGCGCTGCCGAGATTCGCCTCGCCCACGATGCCTCTTGGCAGACGCTAAATGCGGCGAGCATCGCCCAGGCTCAAGTGACGCAGCAAGAACAGCAAGGGTTCAACGCCTTCCACAGCGCGCGATCCAACCTCTATAGCTGCGTGCTCCCCGGAGAGGTCGTCTTCCGCTGTGTGCAGGCCCTGCAGCTCGGCGCCCTTCAGCCCGCGCAGTTGCCTGCCATCGACCACCTGATCGTGGATGAGTTCCAGGACCTAAACGCTTGCGATCAATCGTTCGTACAGCTATTGGCCGGAAGCGGTGCTGTCCTTTTCATAGCAGGTGACGACGACCAGAGTATCTATTCCTTCCGTCACGCAGATCCGTCCGGAATTGTACACTTTCCAGCGACCTATCCGAACTCCAGTAGCCATATTCTAAACGACTGCTTTCGGTGCGCACCGGCTATCCTAGCCGGAGCTGATCGACTCATCACACACAACGTCCAGCGAGTGCCAAAACAACTCGTCGCGCTGTACGGCGCAGCCACGCCTCCCGTGAACGGGCTACTCCATGCGTGGTCATTCCCAGACGCAGGCGCTGAAAGTCGGGCGATCGCGGAGTCCTGTCGGCAGCTGATCGCCGCTGGGATGGCGGGGCAAGAAGATCAGATTGTGATCCTCATAGCAAACCGTCGCGTCCAGCTCGATATGCTTACACAGGAGCTCGGCAACCTCGGCTTGCCATTCGATCCACCTCGTGGGGAGGGGCTTCGGGACACGGCGGGGATTCGCGCGGTATATGCCATCCTTCGAGTCCTGCGCGACACAGCCAACGTGGCCCCGGACTATCCTGCTCACCGAGATCTGCTCGCGACCTTGACCGGAGTGGGAGTGGCGACATGCATGAGCGTGGCCGATGCGTGCATTGCTAATAACCAGAATTTTCACGATCTCTTCTACATGCCAGTGCTTCCGCACTGGCTCAATGGCCGTCAGCCCGGAGCCGTAACGCGCGTTCAGTCGATCGCTGGCGCCGTTGCGAACTGGACCCTCGCAGACCCCCTCGCGCAGCGCGCCGGAGACATCCAGGCGCTACTTGGCGCACACGTGTTCACGAGCGGCAACCAAGTTGCCGTACTGCGCGGTGAGTGGGCTACTCTGGCTGGTTCTCTGCCGCCAGCCATGACGCTTGAGGAGTGTTTGCAGTTCCTGAGCGCTGATACCGAGGCCGAGCAGCAACGTACGCTCGAAACCGTCATCGCACGCGGCGCCCCGGCGCCAGTTGCCCCAGCGGCTCAGCCAACTCCGAAGCGGATACGCATTCTCACAATGCACGGTGCCAAGGGGCTGAGTGGCAAAGTCGTCTTCATACCGGGAGCCGAGCAGGGCATAATGCCCAGCTTTCGCGCGATCCAAGCCGCCGGGCTCGTGATTGAGGCCCGGCGCCTGTTCTACGTGTCTCTCACCAGGGCGATGGCATGTTGCATTGTGTCCCACGCGGCCAGTCATACTGGCGCTAGTGCGTTTCAACTGCAGCAGCAGCCAGTGGTTAGACTCGCTCGATCGCAGTTCCTGAACGAGATGGCGATCGCTAGTGTCAACCGCGGAGGCGGGCTGACCACCCAAGAGGCAACACAGATCTTCGTCGACCTAGCCAACCTGTAGTTGGCTAAAGAGGGCACCGAGGCCTCGACGCGTACGCGCCTCTGCCCCCCTCGCTTGCGGACGCGGACGTCGCCCGCTGGCTTGGCGGAGCACCCACATTGAACGGAGAGGATGGCTTCGGCAGAGGGTGCGCGGGACCCATGGCGTGGCTTGGGCGTCCAGACGGCCAGGGAATCAGTCACCGCCGGGTGCTAACATCCGTGCGATGAGGCGGTGGAAGGCATTTGTGGTTATTGCCTTGGTGGTTGGGGGTGGCTGCGGGAGCGATGGCGCGGTGGTCCCCCCTGCGGCGCCGACGGGTGTCTCGGCAAGTGACGGGACAGAAACCACGCACGTTGCGGTTACCTGGTTGGCGGTGGAGGGCGCGACCACGTACGACGTCTACCGCGATGGCGTGCTCATCGCTGCAGATGTTTCGGGGACAACCTATAACGACGGCGATGCGCAGGCGGGCGGCCCGCCGAGCGCGCCGATGGCCTTTACCGCCACCGACGGTACGCGCACCGACGACGTGCGTTTGACCTGGACCGCGGCGACCTCGCCGAGCGGCGCATCGTACTCCTATACGGTGCGGGCGAGAAATGCGTCGGGCCGAAGCGACGACTCGGACTCCGATGTCGGCTACCGCGGTGGGTTCGCGGTGGGCGCCTACGAGTTTTCTATCGATGGCTCCACATGGAGTCCCGCCGGGAGCGCCTCTCCTTTCGATGATACCAGCGCGCCGGCGGGAACCATCACGACTGGATCCGCGAGCGCGAGCGACGGGGCCTCCGCCACGGGCGTGACGCTAGCGCTATCGGGGCAGGGTTCGGCCACCGGAGCCAGCCAGACGTATCGCCTGCGCGCGCTAAACATCGCCGGTCCCGGGGTCGCGTCGGGGGCTGATACCGGCTACCGTGGCGCTGAGTCGCTGTCGTACCAGTGGGAGCGCTCGGCCGGCGATGGCGATGGCGCCTACGCCACTCTCGTCGGCGCGACGACGACAACGTTTGATGACGCGACGGCGCCCTCCGATGGTGCGGGACGGTACTACCGCTGCATCGTGAGCCCTGCCGGCGCTCCGTCGCAGGCCTCGTCGGCCGACCGCGGATTTCGACGGAACGATTTCTGGGTAGTGAACGGCAGTGTCTCCGCGACCGCGTACGCCGATGGCATTCTCTACCTCGGCGGTGGCTTCACGTACATCGGGCCGGTGACCGGCTCGTTCGCGGCGGTCGACGCCGTGACTGGGGCAGTAGACCTCGGCCGAGCTCGGGTCAACGGCTCGGTCCGGGCTGCCGCGTCAGATGGAGTTGGTGGCTGGTACATTGGCGGCGTCTTCACTTCCGTCAATGGCGTTGTCCGTCGGAACATTGCGCACATCGGCTCGAGTGGTGATCTAGACGTATCGTTCAATCCGAGTGCCAACGGTTACGTCTTCGCGCTCGCTATGCGCGGCAGCAATGTCTACGTAGGCGGCGCCTTCACCAGCATCGGAGGCGCCGCGCGCGAGCGCATTGCGGCGCTCGACGCGGTCACGGGGCTAGCCACACCCTGGAACCCGAGCGCCAATAACGCCGTCTTGTCGCTAGCGATTAGCGGTGGCGGCGGCACGGTCTACGCGGGGGGCGATTTCACCAGCATCGGCGGCGCCGGACTCAACTACATCGCCGCGCTCGATGCTGAGACGGGTTCCTTCATCGGCTGGAACCCGAACGCCAGCGCCAGAGTCTACTCGGTCGTGGTGAGTGGCAACACCGTCTATGCGGGTGGCAACTTCACGAACGTCGGAGGCGCTGCGCGCAACTACGTCGCCGCGCTGGACGGGGCAACGGGGCTGGCCACCGCCTGGAACCCGAGTTCCGACGGCCCCGTGCAATCGCTGGCGGTGAGTGGCGGCGCGGTCTACGCGGGTGGCAACTTCACCAGTATCGGCGGCCAACCCCGCACCTTCATCGGTGCGCTCGATCCGGTCAGTGGGCTGGCTAACGGCTGGAACCCGAGCGCCAATGCCGGCGTGAATACGCTGGCGGTGAGTGGCGGCACAGTCTACGCGGGGGGTAACTTCACCTCCATCGGTAGCCAACCTCGCAGCTACATCGCTGCGCTCGACACTGCCACGGGGGAGGCCACCGCTTGGAACCCGAGCGCCGGGGCAACCGTGTGGTCGGTGGCGATCAATGGCAGCGCGGTATACGCAGGCGGTGACTTCGCCAGCATCGGTGGTCTGCCCCGCAGCTACATCGCGGCACTCGATGCGACCACAGGGGTCGCGACAAGCTGGAGCCCAAACGCGAGTGACGTGGTCTACTCGCTGGCGGTGAGCGGCGGAACGGTCTACGCAGGTGGAAGATTCACCAGCATCGGCGACGTGCCTCGTAACGGCATCGCGGCGATCGACTCGACTACTGGGCTCGCGACAGCCTGGAATCCGAGCGCCAGTGACGTGGTCTACTCGCTGGCGGTGAGCGGCGGAACGGTCTACGCGGGCGGTGACTTCGCCAGCATCGGCGGTCAGCCTCGTAGCAGCATCGCCGCGCTCGACTTGACCACGGGCCTGGCAACAGGTTGGAACCCGAGCGCCATACACTCAGCCTGCGCGACCTGTGCTCACGTTGGCATGGTGGCGATAAGCGGCAGCACGGTGTACGTGGGCGGCACCTTTACCAGCATCGGAGGCCAACCCCGATCCGGCATCGCGGCGGTCGATGCGACCACGGGGCTCGCCACTGACTGGGATCCGATCCCTGATGGCGCCGTTACCTCGCTCGCGATCACAGGCGGAACGGTCTACGTGGGTGGCTCCTTCACTCGCATCGGCGACCGGACCCGCAACGGCATCGCCGCGCTCGACGCGACAACGGGTTTTGCCACCGCCTGGAACCCAAACGCCGATGGCAGCACCCAGGCGTTGGCCATCATTGCCGGCACAGTGTACGTTGGCGGCTCTTTCACTAGTATCGGCGGCCAGCACCGCAATCACCTCGCCGCGCTCGACTCCGTCTCCGGGACCGCCACCGCCTGGGATCCGAACGTGGATGGCATCGTCTACTCGCTGTCGCTCAACGGCAGCATGGTCTATGCCGGTGGTTCCTTCACCAGCGTCGGCGTCCAGATGCGCAGTGGCATCGCCGCATTCGAACCATAGAGTCTCGAGAGGATCGATCGTGACGGCGCGCGCGTCTCTGCGGCCCTGTTGCCGCAGGTCGACCCCCTCTGCGTATTCCGCCGAGGTTGATCACCATGGTTGACCCTGTAGCTCTCCGGCGGTCCCGCTTGTCCGGGTGGTTTGATATCGTTCTACCTATGTTCACTGAGTTGCTGGACGTGTTGGATAGGCAGTGGGAGTTTCTCGATAGCCACAAGGACATCTCGTTCGTCGCGCACCTATCGGTCTTCATTCGACAGCTAGAAGGCCATCCGAGATTTGGCGCTCACCTCCGAGACATGTTGAGAGAGGAGTGCGGACTTGATGCGGCGTACGAAGAGGCAGAGAAAGCTGCCTGCCGAGACCTCTCGGACCTAAGAGACGAACTTCTGGCGGCAATCCCGTCGATGGCTCCGGAACGCATGACCACTACAGCAGGCGGTCTTGAGTTCGACCACGTTGGATGGGGAGCATTCGGGCGGTTCATCGAGGGTCGACGGCCGATCGATCCCGGCGAGGAGCCGAATAAGCGGGCCGTCCCTGGAAGGTTGGTATCTATCGTCCGCTCTCAGATCGCTAGGCACGAAGAGAACTGCGGCCCGTTTGCTCCCCAGAATATTGACGGCCCGAGGTGCAAACACGATCTCCGGAAGTATGGGGAGCGGGCAAGCCAGATCGAACAGACTTGGATGTGCGCGTGGCGAGAGAGAACCCTTCAAGCACGAACGTTTGGTGGTGCAGCGTTGGCAAGGCTGTTGGACGTTCTGCGGGTCATTAATCCCATTCAGAATGCGCACCTTGGCACCGACTTGGGCGACCTGTTCTGGCACATTGACAGACGAAAGGATGGCGTTGGAGGGCTGTATGCGGAGCTATACAAGCCGGTGAACGAGGCGTCTCCGTCAATGGGCACAGCTCTCTTCGATTGTATGAAGGACGCGCTCAACGTCTATAGCGACCTCCGCCGACGGCTCGGTGAGGCGCGTTCGCTGCTGGCTCTCATCGAGGGATTCAAGCACCGCGCAGAGTGGTACGACGCTGAGCACCTTCGTAGCGTTGCCGCTAAGAGAACGCGGGTCAGCGAGGACCGCCTTAGTGAGCAGCTTGCGGTGTATCTGTTCGATCAAGGACTGGCTGCCTTCGTCAAGCCCATGATGGGTCGCTTGCAGCCGGATCTGTATGCTCCCGGGCCGTTTCACTTATACGTCGAGAGCAAGATTGGCAAGAGTCGCGACTACATCCTGCGTGGCGCCAAGCAGGTGTGGAACAATGTTGCCCGAGTACAGAGCATGAAGTTTCCTATCCGCGAGGTTTTCCTAGTCGTGTTTCGGTTGGGCGAAACGTCATGGCAGCTGCCGCATGAGGTGCGCAACGGGGACCTGGTGATGTATCCGCGGCAGATTGATCTTGCCCCGGGCGAAATGTCCGGGTCGCGCCACAAGGGCGAGATCGTCACGATCTCCGAGCGCGACTTGCTTCCGACACCCCGCGAGACGAACCGCCGTGGCAAGGCTACGCAGAAGAAGACTCCGTAGCAAGCAGGCGCAGCGAATGACAGCGCGTGCGCACTAGCCGTAGCCCTGCGTCGGATCAGCGGCTAGATCCGGAGGCGCCTGGCGCATGTCAGCGCGCGGTTTATCGCTTCCTTCGTTCGCTCCTTCTGCGCGTCCAGCCACGACTCCGTCATCGTCTCGACGATGACCACATCGACGAAGCCCTTCTTACCTTTGTCGGGACCGAACTTGACCAACTCCAGCGGTTTCGCAGGGTCCGTCGTGCTGACACGTCCATGGGCAAGCGCATCACGCAACTTGACGATGTCTTCGGGCACTTCTTCACCGGCCCGCGCCTGCACGTTGTGCTTGCGAATAAGGTCGCGAAGCTGATCGTAGTTGGTCAGCGCGTCGACCGGCACGCTGTCGCCTACTTTCAGGCCCGAGAGGTTGTGCTTGAAGGTGCCTGGCGGCGCGGCGTCGGCCTCGGTCTTCGCCTGGATCGCCCGGAGCAAGAATTCCAATGAGAGCAGGTTCGAGACGATCTTGCCGATCAAGAGAGCATGCTTCTCGTCGGGCTGGAGCGGCGTGGTCATGAAGAGGGATGGTACGCGAGTGGCCCGACATCCTGCCTGTGCCGACGAGCGCGGTGAACTTCGTCGAGCGGCTGCGCATCATCGGCGCGATCTACGACGCGACCCACCGCCGCCAGCGCTCGGCGACCAACTGGCAACCAGCTCACCGTGTTCCCTCCGGCATCGGCACTCTGGAATGGCCGCGTGGTGGCCATCTCGATCATCGGCGACCTGTCCGGCTGCACTGTCGAGCTGATCCGCCGCTACCAGGACACGGCGCGGCGATCGTGAACACAGTGATCGCGACGCTGACCAGCTCGTTCAACGGCGGCGCACAGACTCTACCAGCACACGTTCGCCGCGACCGAGGGCTGGTGGCTCAACGGCTACCGCGCGGGCGTGACCACGGCCAAGCGCCCGGCACCGTTCCGAACAACGGCACCATGATGACGCTGGGCCTACGCATCACGGCCAACGCCGGCTCCAAGGTCGTGCGCCTGGTCAAGTGGCACGTCGCGGCGGTGTAGCCGCTACCTCTTCTTCTTGAGCAACGGCAGGGCTTCGCTTCCCCCCGCCCACCGCGAGTATTCCTCGTCGGTGAGCCCCATCCACTCCGCGGGCGTTCTCCCCATTCCATCCATCGCCTGTTGGTAGGCCAGCTTGAATGCTCCGCGTGCCTCATCATCGTTGGCGAAGTGGCCTTGCCGGTGCCAGGCGGCCGCCGATATCACGGAGAACATGTTGCCGTCGACGTCGACCCCGCGGCGCATCTCCTTTTGCGTCGCCTGGCCGGGCTTGGTCTTTGCGGATGGCTTCTTGGTGGGTGGCATCGCTCTACGGTAAGACCCGTCCACACGGCGCGCTAGATGGGCGCGCGATACCCCCCGGCAGGGGCGCGCCGTCGTCTCCTCCGTGCGCCTTGCGTGACCTGGCGCCATCAGACGGGCCTGCTACCGTCTGCACCGTGCGCGCTCCTCCTCAGCCCGATGCCCAGGCGGTCCCCGCGATCCAGGCGGCGATCGTGCAGACCGATCGGCTCCTTCGCCTCGTGACCTTCCCGTACATCGTCGAGACCAAGTCGACGAACCCGAGGGCCCAGGACAACTGGGAGCTGGTGGCGCCCGCGATGCTGTTCAGCGCCTCCAATTGCCTCCTGTCGCTGTGCACTCTCGCGGGCGGCCCAGCTCCTCGACGTGAGCAGGACGCTTGGGTCCTCCTCCGCCGACTCTATGAGCACGTGGTGAGCTTCGCGTGGGTCGCAGCGGATCCTTTGGTCAATGCTGCGCGCTGGGCCTCGGGTGACTACTACTATCGGCTCCAGACGGACGACGACAGCAAGAAGCTCGGTCGCCCCGGCCTGTCGCCGGTCGAACGTGCGAAGTTCGAGCAGCACCTACAGGCGCACAAGCCCATGCCGGGCCTCCTCGATCGTGCCCTCATTGCGGACAAGCACTGGTCTGCGGTTTTCCCGGACCACGGCAAGATGCCGGCGGCAGTGCCGTCTGGGCAGTCCCTGGAGCAGGCACAGGGCGGTCTCTGGTCGCTGCGGACGCTGTACACGCTCATCTACCGCACCGCTAGCGCGATGGCCCACCCTACGCCCATGAGCCTTCACCCGTACGTTGGGCCCGGCGGAGCATCCAATCGGTTCGCGATCGGCATCAACCTCTCCGAGCCGCCTTCGCAGTACGCCTACACGTTCGGCCCCATCGCGTTCGCGATCATGCTGTTCGTGACGGAGCAGGTCCTGGGTGTCCCGAAGGCCTCCGACGTCAAGGCCGCGTTCGAGCCGTAGCCAGTTCAGAGTTTCTTACCTAGAGCGACGAGATGATCCTCTACGACGCCAACGCCGATCTGTATTACTCCGAGACGCTACACGCGGGCGAATACCGCAGCGCGCGACTGGCGGCCGGCATCCGCTTCTGACATGCTCGCGGCGATGCGCCGCCACGCGTTGCTGTTGTGCCTGCTTGCTTGCAAGTCGACCGACAAGGCCACGCCGGCCAGGGGCTCCGCTGGGTCGGCAGGGTCCGCCGCCGCGGCTGCGAAGCCGCCCCCCGAGCGCCTGTTCGAGGCCTGGCTCGCCGCGTTCAACGCGGCCGATCGCGCGAAGCTCGTCGCGTTTCACGAGCAGTACTTCCCGTACCGCGAAGGCATGGACGCCGATCGCGAGCTGAGCTTTCGCCAAGGCACCGGCGGCTTCGAGATCAAGCAGGTCGAGAAGTCGACGGACAAGGAGGTCGAAGTGCTCGTCAAGGAGCGCGACTCCGAGCAGTACGCGCGCGCGTCGATGGCGGTCGAGCCCGGCCCGCCGCAGAAGGTGGGCCGATTCGATGTGCGCGCGATCCCGACGCCCGACACATATCGACCGCAGCGGCTCAGCGAAGCGGACACGCTGAAAGAGCTGCGCAGCTTCCTCGACAAGCAAGCGGCGACCGACAAGTTCTCCGGCGCGGTCATCGTCGCGAAGAACGGCACGCCGATCTTCTCCGAAGCGTACGGGCTCGCCGACCGCGACAAGAGGATCAAGAACACGGTCGACACGCGGTTTCGTATCGGCTCGATGAACAAGATGTTCACCGCCACCGCGATCGTGCAGCTCGCGCAGGCCAAGAAGCTCGCGCTCACCGATCCGCTCGCCAAGCTACTGCCGAAGTATCCGAACGCGACCTTCGCGAAGAAGGTCACGATCCATCACCTGCTCACGCACACCGGCGGCACCGGCGACATCTTCGGGCCCGAGTTCAACAAGCATCGCAAGGAGCTGCGCACGCTCGATGACTACGTGAAGCTCTACGGCACGCGCGATCTGCAGTTCGAGCCCGGCGCGCAGTGGGTGTACAGCAACTACGGCTTCCTGCTGCTCGGCGTCGTGATCGAGGCCGCGTCGAAGCAGACCTACTACGACTACGTGCGGAAGCACGTCTTCGAGCCGGCGGGCATGGTCGCGACGTCATCGCCGATGGAGGACGGCAAGGAACGGCCGCCGGATCGCTCGATCGGTTACATGCGACCCGATGCGAAAGGCTGGCAGCCGAACACGGACACGCTGCCGATCCGTGCGACGTCGGCGGGCGGCGGTGACTCGACCGTCAAGGATCTGCTCGCGTTCGCGAACGCGCTGACGAGCAACAAGCTGCTCGACGCGGAGCACACGAAGCTGCTCACGACTGGCAAGGTCGACACGCCGGGCGGAGACAAGTACGCGTACGGATTTGAGGACGCGACCAAAGAAGGCCGGCGTTGCTTCGGCCACAACGGCGGGGCGCCGGGCATGAATGGCGAGCTGAC
>OBEQ011095321.1_pt1 | contig 17085 bp, 12 predicted proteins | sample 1670901 | NCBI WGS metagenome assembly OBEQ01 (sample SAMEA104232315, study PRJEB22302) | groundwater metagenome | biome: forest; feature: aquifer; material: groundwater | place: USA | collected 2011-08-07 | depth 5.4 m
GCGCCAAAATCATTGACATCCAGGGCGAAAAAATCTCCCTCTCCTTAAAACAGCTCAAAGAAGACCCATGGCAGAAAGCGGCGGCCGCCTATCAAAAAGGCGACATCATTACGGGCAAGGTGACGAAGTTTAATCCCTTCGGCGCCTTCATCGCCGTGGGATCCGACATCCAGGGACTCGTGCATATTTCTGAATTCGGCACCGAGCAGAACATGAAAGACGCCCTCACTCTCGGCCGCGACTATCCGTTCACCATTCTTTTCATAGACACCAAAGAACACCGCATGTCGCTTGGTCTGAAAAAAGAAGAAAAAGAACTGAAGGAAAAAGCCGAAAGCGAGGTCGCGGCGTAACCCCTTTCAAGTATTCCGTCGTAATAAAAATCCCGAATCGTTTCGGGATTTTTCATGAGCGCTCTTTGTCATTCCCGCGCAGGCGAGAATCTATGGATCCTCGCTCGAGTTCATCCTCACGAAAGTGGGGACGAGGATGACGGCATAGGGGAGATGGAGATAGGTTCTACCCATGTGCAACCGACGCCTGCAGACGCTCCATGAGCTCCTGCTTGTAGTCCGCAATTTCCTCTTTTACCACGTCGCTATAGTGCGGAAGCTCTTTTTGGAGAAAGTTGTTCAACGCCTCGGCATCGTCCTTATGTGTATCCAAAAGCCGATCAAACCGCTCTTTTTGCTCATCCGAGAGCTCGTTTATAAGTCGAATCGTCAGTCGTTGCTGGATAACTCCCCCAAACGCCTCCAAAAATTCCACGCGCTGTTCACGGGACAGCCGCGCCATCCCCAACTCCTCAAACAAGTCCGCATTAAGATAGTGTTGTAAGTTCATCATAGGTATAATTTTGCGAATAAACGATGCATTATTCCTCTTGTTTTTCATTGCGAGGAACGAAATGACGAAGCAATCTTATATTTTCTTGACAGGGATTGCTTCCCTCGCGGGACGCCTCCTGGCAGTCGCTTGCGCTCCCAATAACAACCTTCAAGAGGTGCTTAAGGTGAGGAGACATTATTAAATTTCCGCGTCACCGGATCGATATTCTCCAAAAATTTCTCGATAGGCATGTCACGAATGGCGGGAGGCGGATTGCCGAATCGGTCAAGCCGGAGAGCGCTCTTCTTCATCGCCTCGCGCATCAAACGCGCAAGTTCAATCTGCCGCGGAACCGCACCGAATCGTCTCACACCCTGATACGGCAAGTCCACGCTCGCCCCGCCGTCTTTGGCGATATTATAGTCCTCGGGAATCTCTTTGAGCACCTTGCCGACCGTCACCTTTTCACGATTGAGAAGCCACGCGGTGCGCTCACGGGGACTGAAACCAAGTTTCTCAAGATAATTTTCAGCCGCTTTGCGCGCCGCTTGTTGCGCTTCCAAAGCTATAGTCGCCGCATGCTCCGCATCCGCCACTCCTCCGGCGATATCGGCATCGACCCTCGCCTGCCGCAAAACTTCTTTAGAGTGCTCACTCTGGCGCATTAATTCTACCATTTTCCGCGCATCCCGTCCCGCAGGCGTATTGTCCGCACCCGCACCAGTACGCGCACGCCGTGTGTGAGTCGCGTCAACACCGCCACCACGATGCGTCTTGGCATGCACGGACAGCTCATGCGCTCCACCGGCTCGGTGATATAATTCTTTGTTGTCTACCTGTTGAAGTTTATCATGCTCATCAAGAAGAACATGCAAGCCCGGTTTTCGTACGCCCATCTCCGTTTTACCGGCATCCATGAGAATCTTTTGCGTGCGACGGTTGAGAAACGCATCCACCTTTTTAGCGTCCTGCAGGTCTTCGGGCTTAAAGTGATATTTTTGAGGATTGGCGCGCAGGTGCTCCGCAAGCTGGCGTTTCACCGGATGCCACAACCCCTCTCCCTTGCCGACCGTTATTGATTTTGAACCACCGACTTCTTCCGCTGCAGCCGCTCGCGGTTTTCCCGGTGCGGGAGATTCCAAGGGGTCTCCTTTTGATGAAGAGGGGGTCGGCTTTCCTACCGGCGTCTTTTCACCCAAGGATTGATCAACACGACCCTTTGTCTGTGACGAGAAAGAGTCAGGTTTAACGACGGAAGTTTTGGGAGATCCCGTCGTGTCGTGAGACAACCCCGCATCTCCATGCGGACGCGCGGCTGACACTTCGGGAAATGGTGCCGCAGGTATAGTAGTATTCGGCTCTACAAGTCCGACCGCCTCGGATGCACTTGGACGAAAAGCAATCCCCGCCGCGAGTCCTGCGCCAAGACCAACAACAAGACCGGAAATAATCCGCGCCGTCTTTTCTTGTTTTGCTATACTCTTCAGCTCTCCCTGATATCTGCGAGCATCGGCATTGATAGTGCCCAATAAATAACTAAGATTCGCCTCGTCCTCCACAGCTATACCCTCAAGACCAACTTTTGTAAATTCTCGCTGGTTTGCCAAAGCGGTGTCGCGCGCTCGTCCAAAAATCTTCTGAATGCCGAACCGGTCAATCGCCTTCTGCAAACCCCACGCCGACGCGCCACCCGCAACCGTACGCGCCACCCGATACCCGCCATAACCAAGCGCGACGGCGACTCCCGCACCTGATGCAAGAGCGACTCCCGCACCGCCGGAAAGAGCCGCCGAAATACCGATACGGTAACTGCGCGGAATACGCTGATATGAATCCCATAGTTTACTCATGGTACCGCGCTCGTGTTGCCCAAACATCCGCTCCATCCGCTCGCGCTCAAGCGCCATATCGTTGCTCGCGATACTCTGCACCAATGTTTGCGACGCATATCCGAGCATTCTTTCACGCACCTCTTCGGGCGTCCGCCCTTCCCTTTCATATCTCATCTTGTGACCCCGGACTATAGACTCCTGAAAGTTTTTATAGGCGGTATCATAATCCTTGCGCGCAGACACCTCGCCATCTCTCACGCTCCGACCCACGGCATGGCGCGCACGATTTTTTATCCTCTCCCAGCCACTCCACCCTTGTGCGTCCGCGCCATAGGATTGAAGCAACTCATCTCGCCTTTGCAAAAATACTTCCGCAGGTTCGCGTAGTTCTTCAGGAACGACAAAACCCTTCGGCATTTCTTTATCCGAATTTAAGAATCCATAGAGCCACCGCCTCCCTTCTTCCGCATCAAGCCGCGCATCGCCTCCCGCCTCGCGACCGATAGTCTCCCCTTCTTTTGATCGTGGTGCGGCAGGGGGAGGAGGTGCCGTACGACGGGACATACGGGGGAAAAGGGGAATTGGCAATGTCTCCTCGCCCCCTTCAGGCAACATCTCTTCGGCTGACAGCCGCTCCTCGCCGGAACCCGCAGGTGCCGGATCAGCCGACTCATGCTCACTATCAAGGGGAATATTGTCCGGCGCGCCGATAACGGGAGACGGCATCATCGGCTTCCCCAGAGACACATTATCCATCCATTCTGATTGCGGCATTAATTCCGCCTTCGGCACTTCATGCGGAACCGCGGAAGCGGTGGGAGGATGTATCACCCAATCATCCGTGGGAGAATCCACTTTCTTCAACAAAGCATCCACCTCCGCGGTGGAAAGAAATTGACCCGGTTTTACTTCTTCAATTGTCGCCGGTTCGACACTATTACCCCTTGCCTCCCGCGCTTTTGCCGCAATGTCATCTTCAATGCCGCCCCAGTCTACGGTATCTTCCGATGGGAAAGAACTCGCCGGACGACGATTCGCCTCTTCCCGCGCCTCAATAAGCGGGGATGTTTCAAAATCATTTGGCGCGGCGTCCCGCGTCTCTTGCTCCGCAAGCCGGCTCACCATCGCATCCCGTTCGCGCTTTTCGATATTTTTACTGATTACCGCCGCGTGTTCCCGAGGATTTTCTCGCGCTATGCCGGCAAGAAGCTCGCTCGCCTCACTTATTTTGCGGCGGAGTGCGGCACGATCGTTCTCGTGAAGAGTAGCGTCGGAATGCAACTCACCCCTCATCTCCTGGATGCGTGCCCGCAATTGCGTCATCGCTTCAACCGGCTCTTTCGATACATCGGGAAAAAGCGGCTCGGGTGCCTTGGTTGGTTCTTCTTGTCGCGGTGCTCCTTCAGGCATAGGGTCAGAATTATTAGAATAATGAAGCTCTCGAAACGCATTATCAAATTCGCCTACTGATATCTGGTGATCTTTTGGAACCACGGGCGGCGATTGCTCTGGGAAACGTTCGTTCTTAGGTTTACCGTGCGCTGATGAGGGACCCTCCATATTTTTTTAACAGCTATCCTAATTTCGCCACTATACCACAGAGCCACTCCGCACACTAACTGGCTTAGTATACCCTTCGTGAAACTATTTACAAATATATCTTTATATGCTATGCTATCCACACGATCTCTGACAACAGAATAAGCCGTTTTCAGCAGGTCGCCCCCACGGGAAACCCCTGACCACTAAGGAGTATGTCCATGGCGGCAGTGCATACGCTTTATGTCCACGAGAGACCCCATGTCGATGATTTAGCGCTTGAATGGATGATTCGGCAATTCGGCTATACGACCGAGTGGCTACTCGGGAGCCATTCCCGGGTAAGAGTTCGGTACAGCAAGAACGGCGAGGTAGCCACGCAGGAAGACCAGGCATCTCCGGATAAAGTTGGCACGATTACCATCGTCGGACTTCCCGGCGGACGCTACTATGTCCAAGGAAGTGCGAAGTTGGAAACACCGACGACGATTCTCGCTGAAGAAATGGATCTCATCCGCGAGGCACGCAGGGAAGAGATCGAGCACGCACCGTGCATGTTCTGGCTCAATGCCCGCGGGAAAGAGAGCCGTGCGTTTATCGTGAAAGATCCGCGACTCGTGCACATTTTGAGTGCGGTGGCAAACGACAACGCTGCCGGATCACACCTCTACAGTTTTGGAAAAATGACCGATACCTTCCATGGTATTCTGCACAATGCCGATCTGGTCCGTAAGATGGTCTTTTCGGTCTTTCAGAGGATATACTCGGGAGACCACGACCACTCCGTCCTGCCGACCAATGAAGAGCAGGCGCAGAAAGCGGAAGCATTACTTTCACTCGTGCATCACATTGCGCGCGAAAAGGGCTTCCCGGAGATTGCCGGCACGCGCATTATGAAATTCCTCGAGCGTCGTGTGGAGAAACCCGTGTTTGAACCGCTCAATTTGATTCACTGCGCTCTGATATTGGACAAGGAGGAGAGCGGAAAGAAGAAAAACGAGTGGGTACGGGTCGCCATCATGGCGGACCTGAAGGAGCAGGAGCACTTTCACACCATTACGCCGGCTCACGCGAATCATGCAAAGTTTATTCCCGTCACCATGAAGTTTTGTCGCATAGTAAAGGTGAAGCGCCAACGAAGTGACGGGAGTATTTTTGAAGAACTGCGGGAGGAGTGGACGGACGAGCGGCGCCATATCGGCATCGTCCAATCGGACGACCCGTATATCCATCGTTACCTGCAATGGCCGGACGGGCCACATCGGTACGACATGGCGCTCGTCATTGTCCAAAGGAGTAACGGCCATGTCCAACTTTTCCCCAGCGCACGGACTGTTCCTGTCCTAAATAAAAAAGGGGAGGATACCGGACGTTACAAGAGATACTCATTGCGCGACAGGATGCAAGCAATCGCGGCACATCTGCGGGCGCTTGAGTGTGAGAAGAACAGCGAGCGGATTCCCCCATGGGACGCGCTTAGTGCCGCTGATGCGCCCGGTAAGTGTACGTTCTTTTATCACCCGCCGACCGGGTGGGTATTGAGCGGATCTTTGACCCGTTCGGACGCCCCGGCAACCATGCTTCCGCTCCGAGAGATAACCAGTGCCGGAATACTAGGCTTTGACGACTCCAAAGAGGTGTCCCAGGAAATGATCGGGATTATGAGAACATTGAATCCGCGCCCCATACGGAGGTAGGTCAAGGTCTCAAAAAAAATAGACAGGCAGTGGCTTCACGGCACTGCCTGTTTTTTATGTTCATCCCTTTTTCCTTTTTTTGATACAATAAAAAACACCCGAGTAAGGGGTGTTCGTTGGGTAGCCGATCATGGATAGTGCTCATAGTACGCACCTATCGCAAAACCGGCAAGTCTTTTATATCAGTTTTCACCAGCGAGATGTTGTTGATACCACTCAAGAAATCTGCTGCCGGGAGTTCTCATGTAGGCGGTTTGCGGTTGGATAAGATCCATGCGCATAATGGCATGAACGATCGCGTTGAGCTCCGCATCGGTTACGTCCAAAATATGCGCATCCCGAAGTTTCATGCGGGCCGCTCCGACAAGATCTAGATATTCCGCAAGCCGCTGGCTTGAGATCTCTACGACGGCACGAATGACCGCCTCAAATGTTTTTCGGCGGCGCTCCTCAATGTTCGGATCCCGCGTATTCCGCAAAAAGCTCTGGAAATCGACCTGAATTTTCTCCGCTGACCGGTCTATCAACCCGCCACGGAGAGAGGCGAGTTGAGTAAGTACTTCATTACTGGCTATCACCGAATAAGAAAATTTCATTCGTCCTATCTCCTGGAGAGCGTGCACGGGACCGTGAATGGCCCGATAACTCATCCAATGAACATAATGGCCGGCAATGAGCAACTCCCTGCAAAGTGCAGTGTAATTATGCTTGCCATCTCCGGTTACCAAAAGCCACTTTCTCACAATTCCCGCTCTGCGGATTTCCTGCGTTTTCGCAATGATCGCGTCATCGGCTATGCCGGGAGCAAAAGCTGGCAATGCAACTTCATAGCCGCATTGTCGGATAAGAATGTCGCGTACCGTCTCGCGCTTTTCTCGGTCGAAATGACCTTTTTTGTCCCGGTCATCAATGACCATCGCGGCAAAACGATGAAGAACCGTACCCATACCGCAGGCAAGCCGCTCAATGCACGTGAGAAGAGCGATAAGCGCGTCAAAAAAATCATACGCGGCCAGAAACGGATCGGCCAGCACCGCGTAGCTCTCGTTCTCAATATCCAAGAGGAGAGCGACACCTTCTTGATCATCATGCACAGGATGCACGTAGGTTATCCTCGCTATTTTACTATTATTATGACTTCTCTGTCAAGGTTCATCCCCTAAAAGCCCGCTCAGCCAAAATAACAGAAAAAACCAAAAAGATCAACAGCGCCTCGAAAGGCTCACTGACACTCCTTGCCCGTCGGCAAAAACCGTGCTATTCTTGCGCAGATATGAAAAAATTCTCCAAACAATTCATCGGCGCGCTCGGTATCCTGCTCATCCTTGCCGGAAGCTACGCGCTTATCGCAGAACAGTTCAAAGAAAAACAGTCCATTCCGCTTTCCCAGGTAGTCGCCAAAATCAACGCCGACGAGATTGACGCCATCAAGATTTCCGACTCGACGCTTACCATTACCGCCAAAGACAAGACGCAATTCACGGCGGAAAAAGAAACCGAGACCGGTTTAACCGAAACCTTGCGCAATTACGGCGTGGATCCGGAAAAGCTCAAAAAAGTGAATCTCGAGGTCGCGGGAACGAGCTCGTCGGGCGTCATTTTCGGCATCCTCCTTCAGATCATTGGTCCCATTCTGCTCATCGGGCTCTTTATCTGGTTCACGGCGCGGCAAGTTCAACGCGGCTCCATGCAGGCGTTTAGTTTCGGACAGTCCCGCGCGCGGCTCATCAGCCCCGACAACACTAAAGACCGCGTGACGTTCAAGGATGTCGCGGGCGTCAAAGAGGCGAAACAAGAACTCGAAGAGGTGGTGGATTTCCTCAAAAATCCCAAGAAATTTCTGGATATCGGCGCCAAGATTCCCAAGGGCGTTCTTCTCATGGGTGCGCCGGGTACGGGTAAGACCTTATTGGCGCGTGCGGTTGCGGGCGAGGCGGGCGTGCCATTCTTTCACATGTCCGGTTCTGAATTCATCGAGATGTTCGTCGGCGTGGGCGCGAGTCGCGTGCGCGATACTTTTCGATTGGCAAAAAAAGCCGCGCCGAGCATTATTTTTCTTGACGAGATTGACGCCGTCGGTCGCATGCGAGGGACGGGGCTTGGCGGAGGACATGACGAGCGCGAGCAGACCTTGAACCAACTCTTGGTGGAGATGGACGGCATGGAGACGGACGACCGCGTCATTATGCTTGCCGGCACCAACCGCCCCGATGTGCTGGATCCCGCACTCTTGCGCCCGGGCAGATTTGACCGCCGCGTTATCTTGGACCTTCCCGACATCAACGACCGCGAACAGATTCTCAAAATCCATGCGCGCAATAAGCCGCTTGCGGAGGGCGTGGAACTGCGCGTCATCGCCGAGCGTACGCCCGGATTTTCAGGAGCCGATTTGGCGAATCTCGTGAACGAAGCGGCGATTGTCGCGGCGCGGGCCGACCGCACCACCGTCACGCAAGATGATCTTCTGAACTCCATAGAAAAGGTTATTTTAGGACCCGAACGCAAGAGCCGCCTCCTCACGCAGGATGAGAAAAAAATATCCGCCTATCACGAAGCGGGACACGCACTCGTCGCCGCTTCGCTCAAGCATGCCGATCCGGTACATAAAATTTCTATTGTGTCGCGGGGACGCGCCGCCGGCTACACCCTTAAACTTCCCCTTGAAGAGCGGCATCTGTACTCCCGTTCGCACTTCTGGGACGAGCTCGCCGTATCGCTCGGCGGCTATGTCGCCGAGAAGCTGGTGTTTAACGAACTCACGACAGGTGCCAGCGACGACCTGCAAAAGGCAACCAACCTCGCGCGCAATCTCGTTACGCGCTTCGGCATGTCGGACAAAATCGGTCCCGTCGTGCTTATAGAAAAAGACGAGATGGTCTTCCTCGGGCGCGAGCTTGGCAGTGAACGACCCTACTCGGAGGAGACCGCACGCATCATTGACGAGGAGGTCAAAAAACTCATGGATACCGCGCGTGACCGGGCGCATGAAGTCCTCACGCGCCGCCGCGGAAAACTCGACGAAATAGCAAAAGTCCTCATAGAAAAGGAGACAATTGAACACGCCGAGTTTAACGCGATCGTGAAGGAATCCTAGTGCTTTTTTTCTTCTTCATTGCGAGCGTAAGCGACTGCCAGCAGGCGTCCCGTGAGGGAAGCAATCTCTCCTCCCGTGTTGTCATTGCGAGCGCAAGCGAAGCAATCTCTACCTGCAACACTAGAGATACTCTAGATTGCTTCGTCGCCGAACCCAGTAGGTCTTTCTGCTGAAAGATCCTCGCAATGACAGAGGTAAGGGGTGTGTAGCTCAGCGGTAGAGCAGGCGTCTTATACACGCCCGGCCCCAGGTTCGAATCCTGGCACACCCATACAAGTATTTACTCCCTCACCGAATGATCAAGATATGGTCAACGCTATTACACTTTACGGATCGCTTATTTTGACAGTAGTCGGGTTTATAGTGCCAATTTTAACCATACTCATATCCCTTTTTCCGGAAGGTGTGAAGTCTCTGTCTTCAAAATATGAAAATGAGAGAAAACAAAGCGAAGAGAATATCCTAAATGAGATAGAGAAAAAAGAAACCAAAAAAGGCTTAGATTATAAAGCTCTTCAGAAAACACTTAAAACCCTAAAAAAGAACAGGCGAGAGGCAGAGTTGAAGTTGACATATTTGAAACCCATTCAATTTCTTCTTAAAACATCGTTTCCATTTATCATTTCTTTTATTGGTGTTCTGATCGCTTTACTAAGTATTTCCCTCATTTATACAGTCCTGGCACTGATTTTCAGCTTCCTTTCATTCATTGGGGGAGTCATGGCTTTATTTATAAGTGTTTCCCTCCTCTTTGAAGTTGCTGAGATCGTAAACCAAAAAAAGAATACCAATGAGGAGAAGATCATAGAACTTCTGTCCACCTTGGTAGCACAAAGTGATCATAATCTTTATCTAAAAGAACATAAAGTAAAAGTTAAATTCAATGGCGAATACCTAAAGAAGGATGCCGAAGTGACCTTTTCTACAGATAAAATACATAAAGTACCAATCTCCATCGAGAATAGCAGTGAGATGATGGCAAAAACGGTTGAGGTGGGCTTTATTTTCCCCAAGGATTTTGTTATCGAAAAAACCTCCAATCTTTCTATATATACAGACACATCTAGCCAAATTGTTAGATTCAAGCGAGAAATAATCCAGGCGCACGAGAACAATCAACAAGGAGAGCTTCAGATAACTTTTTTAAAGATAGGAGAATCTAATGTGGACATATTCATTAAGGGTGAGAATATAAAATATCAAAGATTTTCTTTTAAACTAAGGATTATTAAGTAGTATCACTACCATCTCTCATACGAAAGAAAAAGGAGTTCTGACGGACGAGGCGGGGTAAAAAAATGGAGACACAGATTTGACTTATGCCTCAAAAACGCGTAAGACAGAGAGCGTACGAGACGCTTTTTTGTTGTTTGAAAACTTAATCTTCATCATGAGGAGGGGAGTGCCATGCATGCGAGCATTTTTGGCAATGAGCAGGAATACGGGATAGGGATCTCCGCTCCCACAGAAGAACAACGCAAAGAAGAAATGGACCGACTGTGTGCCGGTCAGACGCTGGGATACGGACTCCAGATCTATGGACCGCGTAGATTGGGAAGCTTTCTGGTAAACGGAGGACGACTCTATGTGGACAACTCATGGCATCCCGAGTACGCCACGCCCGAAGCCGGATGCGTATCCGATATCGTCTCATATATCCGGAGCGGCGATCGCATTCTTGCCGCAATAGCCGACGGCATGAATGAGGGGTTTTTCAAGAGGGGAGCGCGCATAGCGTTCTTCGCCCACAACCGCGACACCTCCGACAATGTCTTCGGCACGCATGAAAACTACCTCATGACGCGCATGAAAAGCCGCATATCGCTTGGCGGCATCGCGGAGCTCATGGCGCCCTTTTTTGCGAGCCGGATTATTTTTACCGGCAATGGATCTGCAACGCCCGGCGGCTATCACCTCTCCCAACGCGCATCGGCTACCGGTCTTCTTATCTCCGAGCAGACCAATCTGACCGGCGTACGCGGCTTTATAAGTTCCCGCGACGAGCCGCACGCCGACCGAGAACGCTGGCGCCGCCTTCACGTCATTTGCGCCGACGCGACAATGGCCGAGACGGCGACATTTTTCAGATACGGCGCCACTATGGCTGTCATAGAGCTCATAGAGGAAGAGTACTTAACCGCATTACCGTGGTGGGGCCGCCACTACCATTCCAGCGATATCATCCCGGCACTCCGCCACTACACAAGCGACCCCATGCTTCGCAAAGCGGCACGGCTCGGGCACGATTATTATTCTGCCGTAGATCTGCAGGAGTTTTATTATGAGAACGTGGCACGATTTTCCGAATATACCGGACGCATGGATGAGGGACGTAAAAAATTACTCGTTCTGTGGAGCGATTTGATTAAACGAGCGCGATCCGCACATCCCGAAGAAGCGCTCTCACCCTTCGTTGACTGGGCGGCAAAGATGCGGCTCCTGAAGGAACGGGGATTGTGGTATGTACGGTCAAAAAGAGGAGGAACGCTTTTTCCGGACGATACCGTCCGCTACCGCGCGCAGGCGATGGATATCCAATATCACAATGTCGGTTCGCACGGTCTTGCCAATATTCTCATGAGCCCCGCGCGCGACAGCCGGCTCTGGCGTCTTGAGCGAATGGTAACCGACCAGTCCATTGAGGAGGCGCGCCGCGCTCCCGCACACGGCACAGCGCACGCGACCCGGGCGTACGCTCGCGCCGAGCAGATCAAGTGGATTATAGACAATGTCCGGAGCAGTTGCCATATAACGGTTGATTGGACCCGCATCCAAATCCACCGGAATATGTCGTCCGGACCATTTCATACCTTTTCCAATCCCGATCCCCGACGTTCGGATCCGCACCTCCCTCCGCACACGGAACGTTGGTCGCGACACTTGCTTATTTCCAAAAAATCCTGACATCCCCAACGAAAAAACCTAAAGAAAGGGGACTAGACAAAAAGGCATCGCGCTAGTACGCTGATGCCTTTTTTTAATATCATGACCCGCGTTGCCCTACACGCGCCGATACTCTTCCATCAACCGCCGCACCATCGCCTCCATATCCTCATGGGTACTATCAAGAAGATAATGCGCTGTAACCAGGACGGTAAAGTTAAACGCGCGCACTTGATCGGGTCCCGATACGCGCAGTGTCGATACACCGTTATACTCGCCCAATCCCGCGCGCACCCGAAGCCCGAGCAGGTCATACGCCGCCTGCCATAAGGCGAGATGCCAGCGCTCCACCTTATCATCTCCTCTGCAAAAAAGATTAAGCAGACCGTTGATAACGTGAGCGGATTCCTTAATACCCGTTTTCATTCATTTCTCCCTTCCAACTGAAAAATCCCGCCCGAAAAGTATTTCTTATCAGGAATCGTACCGCCCCCGAGACACCCCCGCAAGCATATCTTTATTCGTGTCAGGAATTGGCAGATGAGCGTCACGAGAAAGATATCCTTGTTGAGAATCCATGCCGGCGTGGTAGTATGATTCATATCCCTTTAAGAAAGAAAAAAATACCATCAATTCGGTAGCTGGAATCGTTGTCATACTCATAATCGCTTTAGGAGTTGGCGGATACCTCTATTGGCAAGATCAGGCGGAGCGCTCTGAAAGCACATCCCAACCCCCGCCTTCTTCGACGTCGGCAACACCGCAGAAACCGGGCGCAACGGGTATCGGTAAGAGTACATTGATCGGGGGATGGGTCGCTCTTGAAACATCTGCTGCGCTCGAAGGATTAAAAAAACCCGACGAATTCGAGCGCGATTTTCTTACTGATGCGATAAAGGGAGAATATTCCTACCGCGAATATCTGCACCAAAGGCTGTCAGAAAGCGGCTCTTGGAAACTCAACGGGAACCGATTAACGATTACCCTGCCGGAAGAAAATTTCACCCAAACATATCTCATCCAAGAATTAACCGCTACGCGTTTAGTGCTTCAACTTCCGAAAGATGGGAGCGAGGAGATCTATCAAAGAATTAATACGAAACCGTAATCGGAATAGGGGGGTAATCTTTTTATAATTTTGATTACAGTAACCTTGATCTCCCTGCTTCTCAAAGACTAAAAACATACCGCCTCCAAGACCTTCCCACCTCTCACAAGCGTCTTTTCTTATCTTGGCAACAGGAACTGGCACATGGACACCAATAGTGCTACGCTCATCCGTAAGCAGTGCATTGACCGTTCTTTTTACAATCTCTCGCCGTAAGGAGAGGACATGATCGAACAAGGTACCAGTCTTATAAGAGGAAGCTATGACCGAGTTGCCGCCGTGTGGGTCGGTTGCGGGGATATGTATCGGCGCGCGCACCCCGCGCTCGAACACCTCCAAGAAGAGGGCGCGCGGATGACCCTCGTCGATGTCAAAGAGGTTGGCAAAATCATAGTTCCCCCTCCCGGCAATGCCCGATTTTTTAACATCAGCGATGCACGGCAACGGAGGATATTCCACCAATCGCTCATTGACCATCCGGCAACACACATCTACCTGGCAAACTTACCGCATCAGCATTTGCCTACCGCTATCCTTCTTGCGGGAAAGTGCCCGGACGCGCAAATTGTCATCGCCAAACCGCTGGACACGAACTTTCTCTTGATTGAGACGATCGCGAACGGCGTCATTTGGCCCGGGTTACTGGAGCACATCTTCCAGCACGACCACTATCTCAATAAAGGAGTCGTGGAGCCGCTTTACCAGCGTTTTCCGGAGCTCATCACTACCTACGGGCGGGTGAAGAGTTTCGAGGGGTATTTAGTGGAACATCGGACGATTGAAGATGAAGGACGACTTGAGGCGCTCAATACCGGCGTTATCTGCGATCTTGAGAGCCATCTTTTCGCCCTCACCCAACAGTTTTTTTTGAGCGCGTATCATCCAGCACTGGTCCTGCCCGATATCGTCATTAAGGATATCCGGCTCGTTATTAACCAGGTGTGCCGCGCGCGCTACGCAAATTGCCAGCTGGAAAATGAGAATGCGGAAACCTTTGCGGCTATCGCGGTCAGTGTCATCGTGGAATACCGCCGTATCAATGACCATCCGAAGAACCACTCGCCGCGCGAACCCATAGTGATCCCGGGTCTCTTAGCTGCGGGAAAGGGGATTAAGCCATCATCCAGTATTCGCGCCGGACTCAAAGGGATGCGGTTTAATCAAGAGCTCCAGCCACGGGCGATGAACCTCACCTCCAACCTTATTAATCCCCCCCTCAATGACCTTGATCACGTAGCGCAGGAAACCGGCTTCCATGCTCCCGTGATCACTGCATTGAGTACACGAAACGGATACAGTCGCACGGAGGCGCAGAAGACGACGATACCGGCCGTTATGTCTTTCCGCATGGCGGCGCAGAATGCGCATTATCTCCACACCGCGCTTAATATGCGTTCGCCACTGCGCAGCTACAAAAAAGAGGACACCTTGGAGCAGGTCCTCGCCCAATTCGTATCGCGCGATGAACTCTCCCCGAGCTGGCTACCCAAGGAAGGATATGGCGATATCGGTTTCTCTTAACTCTCTCTATCGCAAAGAAAAGAATATTGAACAAAAGGCATCGGCGTAACAACGCGATGCCTTTTTATATCCCTCGCTTTATTCCTCTTCCGTTAAAAAATAGTTTGTCTCGCGTGTCGTGTATCGCATAGTATAAGACAAAAAGACAGTGTCGGGCATCGGAAAAAAAATGAGGGTATTCGCTAGCGAATACCCTCTCTGCACGCGGAAAAACTATCTTTAACGCTTGTCGTGCGCGCCCTGTAATTTCTCCGCAAATAACGCGAGAAATTTTTGATCCTCCACCCAATAATTATCCGTATTAAACACCTCCGAGGTAGCGAACTCGCCACCTGTCAGTACCGATAAATTCACATTCACTTCGTCAGCGTGGGTCAAGCCTGCATTATGCCCAAGCTCATGCAGAAAAGAATGTGCGGTCTGCCGGAGGTCGTTTAATGACCCGACTACATAGAACGGCTCTCCTCGGCGCTGGTGTTCGGGATTCGCTGACCGCAAGACCATAAAGGGGGCGAGATTTTGTCCCGCTCCGGCCTGCCCCGCACGACCGGCGGACGCATTGTCGGTATAGGGCTGGGAAATGATCACGGTAACCGTCCCCGTCACGGTATAAGCTTGATACCCAACGTAGCGGAAAAATACAGCGACCTGCGACGCGTTGTCAAAATCATCATCCGGAATCCGGATAATATTCGAGAGATCGAATGTGACGGCGGTCATCCGGGTGGCGACTGCCAGTAATCCCTCGGCGTACTGCCGCGAGAAATATTCGTTCCCCGAACCGTCAGTCCTGGTAAGAACAAAAAAATTCACGGGGACAACCGCTGTCGTGGCAAGTGCCGATGCGCTCAACGGCATGATCCCTGTTTCTTGAGACTCCCCACCGGCGCCCTCTTGCCCCCCGCATCCGTACAAGAACCCCGTCAACGCTAAACAAAATATCACCGATACCGCCCCGTTACGCACGCACATGCTCTACCCCCTCATTTCAGGATTTCAAAAAACTTTCAGACCTCTTGAGGCATCCGGAACCCTAATACCTTACTCCGGCTCGCGGTGTATATAATATTACATATATATAGATATGTCAAGTTTCACGCCGAACCCTCTCCGACCTTACCTTTTTTCTTTTCAGAAGTAATGACCGGCGTGTTACTCCCAATGCAGACCGTGTTCAAATACAGCAAGGGAACGGGAGAGATCGGGATAGGCGGTAAGGTCGGGACTTTTTTTGATGAGCTCCACCGCATCCATGCGCACACTCCGCACGAGTTCGGGATCGCTCATCGCCGCAACTATTTCTTCCGAGACGCCCGACTGGCGCGTACCAAAGAGCTCTCCGGCGCCGCGAATGGCAAGGTCTTTTTCCGCAAGTTCAAAGCCGTTCGTGCACTCAACTACGGCGCGCAGACGGCGCGTCTCCGTTCCGTCTTCGGTAGGTGCCAAAAAACAATACGACTGTTCGCGCCCGCGCCCCACGCGCCCGCGGAATTGATGAAGTTGCGCCAACCCGAACCGCTCGGCACCCTCGATAAGCATAATCGTCGCGTTCGGAATATCCACACCAACCTCTATCACCGAGGTCGCCACGAGAATATCACTCGCATGATCGCGGAAATGAGCGAGTGTTTTTTCTTTTTCCGCCGGCTTGAGTTTTCCGTGGAGCATCGCTATGCGTAAATCGGGAAAAATTTCTTTGGCAAGTCGGTCGCGCTCTTTGATAACGGTTTTCACCTCCGCCATTATGAGTTTTTGCTGTCCCACGACGCCGGTGCGCGAGGTCGCCCTACTCTCTTCGGGCGGATCAATGCGCGGACAGACGACGAACGCCTGACCCCCGCGTCTTATTTCCTGACGGATGAATGCATACATGCGTGCGCGGCCGCCGGGCGGGATTATTTCTGTTTTTACCGCTTTGCGCGCGGCAGGCATCTCGTCCAAGAGAGACAGGTCTAGATCGCCGTAAATCGTAAGCGCCATCGTGCGTGGAATGGGTGTGGCGGACATGCTTAAGAAATGGGGAAGAGGGTTGAGGGCGGCGATGGATTTTTGCCCAGCGTTAGCGGACTTTTGAATAAGGGCGGCGCGTTGGGCGACACCAAAGCGATGCTGTTCATCCACCACCACGAGTCCGAGGGAGCGGAAACGGACATTTTTTTGGATGAGCGCATGCGTGCCGACAATAACATGCGCCGCCGGGGGACGCCGCCGCTCACTGCTCGTCATAATGGCCAGGCGCACGTGAAATGGCGTAAGGATTTTTTCAAGCGTTGCGAAATGCTGACGCGCAAGAATCTCGGTCGGCGCCATGAAAGCGACCTGGTGCCCCGCACGCACGGCGACCAGCGCGGCGGCGGCGGCAACCACCGTCTTCCCCGAACCGACATCGCCCTCCAGGAGGCGATTCATCGGTTTTGATTTTTCCATATCGCGCGTAATTTCCGCTATGCTCCGCCGTTGCGCATTCGTGAGGGAGAAGGGAAGCGAGGAGGTGAATTTTTTTAAAAGTTCAACATCGGCGGGGGTGGACGGGGCGGGGTACTGTTTTAGACGCGCGCGGTCTTTTAAGCCCGGTAGTTGGGA
>OBEQ012798491.1_pt1 | contig 17084 bp, 14 predicted proteins | sample 1670901 | NCBI WGS metagenome assembly OBEQ01 (sample SAMEA104232315, study PRJEB22302) | groundwater metagenome | biome: forest; feature: aquifer; material: groundwater | place: USA | collected 2011-08-07 | depth 5.4 m
CGATGGCGGCGTCAGACGCGGTGCCGACACCCGCATCCACAATTACCGGCACTTTGCATTGCTCGATGATCAGGCGGATATTGACCGGGTTCTGAATGCCCAGGCCAGAGCCAATCGGCGCGGCCAGCGGCATGATGGCGGCGCAGCCCAGATCTTCCAGCTTACGCGCGGCGATGGGATCGTCCGAGCAATAGACCATGACCTGAAAGCCTTCCTTGATCAGCACTTTGGCGGCGACCAGGGTTTCCTGCATTTCCGGATACAGGGTTTTCTGATCGCCCAGCACTTCAAGTTTCACCAGATCCCAGCCGCCCGCCTCCCGCGCCAGCCGCAAGGTGCGCAGTGCATCATCGGCGGTGAAACAGCCCGCCGTATTGGGCAGATAGACATATTTTTTCGGATCGAGAAAATCCACCAGCATCGGCTGATTGGGGTCGCTGATATTCACCCGGCGCACGGCAACCGTCACCATCTCCACCCCGGCGGCGGCGGCGGCGGCGGCGTTTTGCGCATAATCCTTGTATTTACCGGTGCCGGTAATCAGGCGCGATGTGAATGTGCGTCCGGCAATGACCAGCGGTTTATCTTCCACAATATTTCCTCCACCAATAAAATGCACAATTTCCAGTTTGTCGCCATCGCCGACCAGAACAGTTTCGTAAATGGAGCGCGGCACGATTTCGCGGTTCCGCTCCACCGCAATTTTGCGGGGATCAAGCGACAATGCGCGCAACAGCGCATCCACACTCATGGGGCCGGAAAAGCCCCGGCTTTCGCCATTAATCGTAACTTGCATACTATCCGTATTTATCCTGGTGGCGGGGTGTGCAGCATACTAAAACTGCGGCGTTTACGCCACTGGCAAATAACGCACATGCAGTTCGGGCGTGATCACCACCAGATGGTTTTTGGGAACCGGCGTCCAGTCGTCACGATTATCCGTCAATGGCTCGGAGGCAATAATCACGGCATGGGCGCGGCGATTGGTGGGACGCATGCGATATTCCCCATTCGTCAATTCAAACCTGTCGCCGGAACTGACATAGAGGGTCAGCGGATCGGAATCCGACACCGCCACATATTTCGATGCGATCACCGTCTGCCCATCGGTCAGGGCGAAATTACAGCGCGACGAATCCGCAACCCCTGCTTCCCGCAGCCAGGTTTCGATCTGGCGGATGGTGAAGTTCATGGCCTCGGCAAGGTCATCGACCGTGTAATCGTCCAGATGCGGCAGCAGCCGGTTCAGGAACACCGCAAATGCATGTTCTGAGTCCGTGGTGCCATCGATGATGCTATAGACATGATCATTGAGCGACGCGCGCAGCCGCCGCTTGATCTTGGCAAAGCCGTTGATCGAACCATTATGCATCCATAAAAAACGGTCATACTGGAAGGGATGGCAGTTCGCCTCGCTGACCGCCAGGCCGGGCGTTGCGGCCCGCACATGGGCGAAAAAACAGGTGGAGCGGATTTTGTCCGCCAGCCGGTGCAGATTGCGGTTGCTCCAGGCCGGTTGCACACTGGTGAACACACAGGGGGTCTGATCCACCTCGGGTACGTACCAGCCAACCCCGAAACCATCGCCATTCAGGGGTTCATGATGTTCGCGGGCCTTGAAGCTCTGCTGAATCAGGGACTGTGCAGACTTGGTCAACAAGTCCGACATGAACATCTCACGGCCTTTATATACCAGGAACCTGCACATTTTCTTGGCCTCCGTAAACCTGACCCGAATCTCGCAGAGATATCTTAATACCCTATTGCACTGGCGCAAAAAGCATTCAAAATTGGCCCTTATACAGAGTCGATCCGGAGGTGTGATTGTCATGCGCAGGAACAGAGGAATCTCCGGCTTGTTGGGGACGCTATCACGCCGCCAGTTCATGCAGGGAGCAGCAGCGGTTGGGATAGGCATTACAGCCATGCCGCGCTTTGCCCATGCCGGGGAAAAGCAGCTTAATTTTTACACCTGGGACACTTATATCGGCGAAACGACCCTGGCGGACTTTACCAAGGCGACAGGCATTGAGGTCAAAATGGATCTGTTTGCCGATAATGATGAGCTGTTTGCAAAGCTGCGATCTGGAAATCCTGGATATGATGTGATTGTGCCCAGCAGTAACTGGGTTGCACGTATGAGCCAGGCGGGCATGCTGGAGCCGCTGGATCACAGCCTCATACCTAATATCAGGCATCTCGTTCCCCGCTTTATGGGCAATGTTGGCTTTGATCCGGGGCGTAAATACAGCTTGCCCTATATGTGGGGTACCATTGGTATTGGCTATCGCAAATCTAAATTTTCCGAACCGCCTGCTAGCTGGAAATGGCTGTATGACAGCGATAAGTATTCCGGACGCTTGGCTCTGATGTCAGAAAGCGATGTCCTGTTGGGCATGGCGCTGAAATATCTGGGCTATTCTCTCAACACGACGGATATCAGGCAACTGGCCAAAGCCGAAGCGCTGATTATCAAACAAAAGCCACATATAAAGGCTTTTGCCGAAGATAACGGCCAGGATCTGCTGGCCTCAGGCGAAGTGGATCTGGTGATGGAATGGAACGGCGACATTGCCCAGCTTATGGCCGAGGACAATGACATTGGCTATGTGGTGCCTGAAGAAGGCGGCCTGTTGTGGGAGGATACGCTGGCCATCCCAAAAGGCGCGCCGCATCTGAAAAATGCCCATGCGTTCATCAACTTCATTCATGATCCCGAAGTAAATGTCGGTATCGCCAAAACCGTTCAGTTTGCGACGCCCAACCAGGCCGCACTTGCCATGATGGACAAGGCCTATTTAGAAAATCCGGCAATCTTTGCGCCGGAATCCGTGCTTGGAAAATCAGAAAGCCTGAATTATCTGGGTGAGGACGCCATCACCAAACGCGAGGAAGCCTGCACGCGGATTTTTGCTGCCTGATGGAGCCGTGGCGTAAAACACCCTTCGTGTTTCTTGCAACGTTGACGCCGCCGGGACTGTGGCTAACGGTGTTTTTCCTGTTACCGCTTTCGCTATTATGGGTGTTCAGCTTTGGTGACAAGTCAGGCATTACTGACATCGAACTTACCTGGACGCTGGAAAATTACGCCCGCGCCCTGGATCCGCTTTATCTTGGCATATTGCTTAAATCTCTATGGATTGCGGGTGCGACGACCCTGATCTGTGTGAGTATCGGATTGCCAGTGGCGCTGGCGATCAGCTTTGCGCCAGGCCGTGTTCAGCCATGGCTGTTGCTGCTGGTCATTCTGCCGTTTTGGACAAATCTGCTGATCCGCACTTATGCGTTAATTGCAGTGCTGCGTGGCAATGGGCACGTTAATTCTGTTCTTGAATGGCTATGGCAAATAGGGAATGGCTTCCTTGCCATGATCGGCCTTGGCAGTTTTCATCTGCTTGGGGCTGGATTCACACCGCTGGAGTTGCTCTATAACGACAGTGCCGTGGTGACCGGCCTGGTCTATGTGCATCTGCCATTTATGGTGTTGCCGCTATGTGCCGCACTTGACCGGCTTGACCGCAGTCTGATTGAAGCGAGCCTTGATCTGGGTGCGGGACATGTACGGACATTTTTCTCCATCATCGTGCCGCTGGCATTGCCCGGTATTGCCTCCGGCGTCATCATCACCTTTATCCCCGCCCTTGGCGCCTATCTGACGCCGGATTTGCTGGGCGGTACCGATAGCCAGATGATCGCAAATGTAATTGAACGCCAGTTCAAGGCCGCGAATGACTGGCCATTTGGATCGGCGTTAAGTTTTCTTTTAGTGTACATCACATTTTTCGGACTTGCGATGCGCAGTCTGTTTTCCGGGCGCAGCGCCAGTGAGGGCGGGGCATGATTTTCCGCCGCACCCCCACGGGACCGCTTGATTATCATCGCAGACCACTCCTGCTGGCGATACTCATCAGCACACTAACTTTTATCTATCTGCCAGTAATAACACTCATCGCGTTCAGTTTTAACGACAGCAAGCGCAATATTGTCTGGCACGGCTTTACACTGAAATATTATGAAAAAGCCTTTGCCAACGCAGAACTGATGCTGGCGTTCGGTAATTCGCTAAGCATTGCGCTGCTTAGCACGCTGGTCAGCGTCATTCTTGGGGCCATGGCCGCTTATTTACTGTGGCGTTTCAAATTTCGTGGTCAGGCTTTATTTGAGGGTATGATGGCCATGCCCATTGTCATCCCAGAAATTTGCATGGGAGTGGCGATGATGGCGTTTATTGCGCGGGCGGGCTGGCCACAGGACTTGCCGTGGCCATTTAACCTTGGCGCCATAACGGCGGCGCATATCGCATTCTGTTTTCCATTCGCCGCCATTGTTATCCGGGCGCGACTGGAAAGTTTCAACCGGCAACTGGCCGAAGCGGCGCGTGATCTGGGGGCCACTGAATTTCAGATGTTCCGCGATATTGTTATCCCGCACATGAGGCCCGGAATTATTGCCGGTGCGTTGCTGGCTTTTACCCTGTCACTGGATGATTTTGTCATTACGTTTTTTACCTCGGGTCCAAACAGCATTACGTTTCCTGTAAAAATTTATTCCATGGTGCGGTTTTCCGTCACACCGGAAGTCAATGCCGCATCCACTATTCTGATTATACTGACGGTGGTGCTTACCGCTGTTGCGTTACGCATACAAAGTCGTCACCAGATGCTGGAGGTCTAAGCATGCTCCAGGACAATATTGAGCCGATTATCCGTATCGAAGGTGTCAGCAAATTTTTTGGCAAAAATCCCGCCGTTGATAGGGTATCGCTGGATATTGGGCGCGGCGAATTTTTTGCGCTGGTGGGGCCATCGGGCTGCGGCAAAACCACTTTGCTGCGCATGTTGGCGGGGTTTGAGACGCCCGATGCGGGCCGCATCCTGATTGATGGGCGTGATATGGCCGGTGTTGGCGCCAATAATCGCCCGGTAAATATGCTGTTTCAGTCCTATGCGGTTTTTCCGCACATGAATGTCGAAGACAATGTAGCCTATGGATTGAAAATTGCCCGCAAACCGCGCGATGAAATCATGTCACGCACGCAGGAAGCGTTGAAGCTGGTGAAGCTGGCGGGTTATGAGAAAAAGCAGCCCGATGAACTGTCTGGTGGCCAGCGCCAGCGGGTAGCCCTGGCGCGCGCATTAGTGATGCGCCCTGCCGTATTGCTGCTGGATGAGCCCTTATCCGCACTGGACGCCAAGCTGCGCGAAGCCATGCAGCTTGAACTGGTGCATCTGCAAAAAACTGTCGGCATTACATTTTTGATTGTGACCCATGATCAGTCCGAAGCCCTGTCCATGGCCAACCGTATTGCGGTTATGCATGAGGGAACCGTGCGCCAGGTGGCAAGTCCAGGCGAGTTATATGAAGCCCCAAACTGCCGGTTTGTGGCGGATTTTATCGGGAAAATTAATCTATTTAACGGCATTGCCGCCATGGCACAGCAGCAAAACCGTGTACGGATTAATACTGCAAACATTGGCGGTATTGAACTGGACGGCCAGGCGCAGGGGGCCGTAACTCTTGCCGTGCGGCCAGAGAAAATTCGGATTTCTCACGAGCCCGGCACACAGGACGGGCTGATCAGGGTGCGCGGGAAAGTTACCGATATTGCCTATTTTTGCGGTTATTCAAATGTGTTTATTGATGTTGGCGCCGAACAGCCCTTAATGGCCGACATCACAAATGCCACCCGCAATGGCAGGCCTAATGTTGCGCCTGGTGATTTTGTGTGGTGCAGTTGGCGTTCCGCCGATACCCTGTTGCTGACGGATTAGGTTTTCATGAAAAGCATGGTGGCCTTGCGGCTGACGAATTTCCAGCCCTGCGGGGTGCGCGCGAACACATCGTCATAATAGCCCGCCAGCAATGGGGTGGTGTTTGGCGCGGGGCCAGGTCCATCGTGATCCGCGCGGAATAATGACAGATATGTTTTGCCTTCCGCCCGGTTGGCATCCAGCACATTGGTCCAGATGTTGGTGAATATATGCAGAGATTTGCGGTTGGCGGGCCTGTCCGACATGGACTTCAGGATTGCTGCACGTCCGCGCATTTCATTGCCGAAAACTTCCAGCACCCCATCTTCCGTGAACAGATCGGCAAAGGCGCCGTATTCGCGGAAATCTATGTGCCGGGCATAGGCGATGCTGATTTTTTCACAGGCCCGTTCAATCAAATCGCGTTCTGCTTCGGTCATGATTTTCTTTCCCTATGCTGGATTACGCGCGGTAACAATCCATGTGGCCGATCCCATGCGCAAACCTTCTGCGCCAAAATCTGCGGTCAGTGACTCTTTGATTTCGTTACGCACTTTTTCACGCAAGGCCGGCGTCTGCTCTGCCAGAATCATACGGATAGGCCCAACCCCCAGCAGGAAATCCACCGCACCAGCAAGATCACGCCCCGCCCCGATGGTGATCGGTATGTTCTGCGGCTCCAGTTTCACATCCTTAAAACCTGCCGCTTCCAGAATACGGGTAACCCGTGCGGGATCACCAAACGAAAACGGGCCTGGGGCTTCGGGGCCAAGCGGGGCCGGCATCGTCACATGTTTCGCCGCAATCATCAGGCTTTTCATCACCCAGGGGTTTTCTTTCACTGGTCGCCACACAACCAGGCATGCCCGACCGCCGGGTTTCAACGCCGTGCGGATATTGGCGAAGGCCGTGGCCGGGTCGGCAAAAAACATGACCCCGAAACGGGAGAAAATCACGTCTGCTGAGGCGGGTGTAAATTTATGTATACTGGCGTCAGCGAGGGCGAAAGAGGTGTTGCCGGATTTTTTTGCACGCTGGCGCGCCTTTTGCAGCATCGGCGCTGAAATATCGATCCCCATTACATGGCCGCGCGTCCCCAGCTTGTCTGCAATCGCAAGACTGGTTGCACCACATCCGCAGCCCACATCAATGACATTTTCTCCGGGCGCAAAATTTGCCTTCGCGATGCCGCCAAGTCCCAGCGGGGCCAGCATATTATCGAGATCGTCCTGCTCTTCGGCCCATTTTCGGCCAAGATCACCATTCCAGAGTTCTTCCTGGGCGGTGTTGTCACCATCAGTAATTTGCGTCATAATTTTTCTCTACCTGTTAGCGCGTCGGGTCGGCGCCGATCTGCACCAGTTGCTTGCCGAAATTGCGCCCCTCCAGCAGCCCCTGAAAGGCGTGTACGGCATTTTCAAGCCCCTGGGTAATATCTTCGCGATGGTTGATTTTTCCTGTCCGCAGCCAGCCGCTGACTTCGTTCTGAAATTCATCAAAACGGTCACGGTGATCGCCAATCACAAAGCCACTGGCCTTCATGCGGCGGCCGATCATGCTCATCATTACGAAGTGCGCCTTGTTCGGCCCTTCCGGCAAGGCGGTGGCGTTATAGCCGGAAATTCCGCCGCACAAAACCAGGCGCGAAAAATTATTCATTTGCGGGAACACCGCATCGAAAACCTTGCCGCCCACATTCTCGAAATACACATCTATGCCTTTCGGGCAGGCTACGCGAAGTTCCGCCGCCAGGTTATCACTATGATGGCTGATGCAGGCATCATAGCCCAGGGACTCAACCGCGAAGGCGCATTTTTCCGGTGCGCCTGCAATGCCAACAGTGCGGCAGCCTTTGATCCTGGCGATCTGACCGGCAAGTGAACCAACCGCACCGGTGGCGGCTGACACCCCTCCCGTCTCGCCCGGTTTGGGTCCGCCCAGTTCCAGCAAGCCATACCAGGCCGTGAAGCCCGGCATGCCCAGCACGCCAAGTGATGCACTAATAGGCGCCTGTTTTGGATCAAGCTTGCGCAGCCCCAGCGCATCACCGCCAATCAGGTCATATTCCTGCCAGCCAACCGTATCGCAAAATACGAAGTCCCCCGGCGCATAACCGGCCAGATTGGATTCTATCACCTGCGAAACCGTGCGCCCGGTGATGACCCCGTCAATTTGCACCGGCGCGGCATAGGACGGCCCGTCATTCATGCGGCCCCGCACATAGGGATCAAGCGATAGATAAATTACCCTGGTCAGCATTTGACCAGGGCCGGGCACAGGTATCTCGCTTTCTACCCATTTGAAATCCGAGTCCCTGGGAGCGCCATTGGGGCGTGACGCCAGAACTATTTGCCGGTTTGATTGGTTACGCATGAGCATGCCCAGATATTATCTCATGTAAAAAAGGTATTCTCTGCATACAGTTTAGCCCTTGCGAATTTATCCTGTAACGAGAATGAAATATTGCTATAACCATAAATAAAATGCCATTTTAGCCGCTCAAGTTGAAATATTTCAGTTAACCATTATGAATATGTTTTGAGGAATTGAAAATGTCTATTTCATTTGAAACACTGGGTAATGCGACAATACTGATGTTTGAAGACGGCAAGCCTCAGTTTGCGACCGATCCCTGGATGGTGGGTACAGCCTATTATGGAAGCTGGGCGCTGGAAAAGCCGCTTAGCGAGCAACAGATCAACACTATCAAGCAATGTAAGTATGTCTGGTTTTCGCATGGGCATCCGGATCATTTGCACATAGATTCCGTGGATATGCTGGATCGCAGCACCACCTTGCTGGTGCCTGACCTGTATAAATCAGAAATTCCCGAGCATCTTGAGGGCATGGGTTTTAAGGTCCGGGTACTGAAATACCGCGAATGGTTCCTAATAACGGACAAAATACGTATCTGTTGTGTCGATAATATCAACCAGGACGCCATCCTCGCCATAGATACCGATGAAGGGCTGATCATCAACAAAAACGATTCTCCCTTCTGTGGGGAGTTTCGCTTTTTACGCAGCCTGGTAAGGAAACATCCGCGCAACCGGACTTATATGACATCGTTATATGCGGGCGGTGGCGATATGGAGAACCTGGTGGATGCCATGGGCAATCGCGTTATTCCTCCTGCCAAGGACTTCGAGTTGGGTAAGGCGATGCTGGTGTCAAGAGAGGCGGATCGTCTGGGCGTTGGCACCTACTGCTGCTCCTCATCGCAACATGTTTATGTCCGCGCCGATTCCATCTGGGCCAATGAATATGGGCTGCACTGGACCGAATTGGAGAAATATTGGAACCGCCCGTCTGTCGGTTTGGTGCCCCCTTTTGCGACTATTGATATGTCGACCGGCGCCGTCAGGCAAAATACGGATATGCCCGAAACTGTTCCCTACGACTTGACCGGTACGTGGGAGGATGATTGGAACGAAAAGCTGGACGAGGCGGAATGGAAGAAGGTATTTGAATTTTTCCAGAAATTTGAAACCCTGCGTGGTGATGTCGACATTATCGGTGTGACCATAGGCGGCGTGCGCCGTGACGTTCCGATGAACGGCCGGTTTGGGCGCATACCGCAAGACAAGCTGCGAATTGTGCATTTCATAGCCCCCAAAAAATCTTTCATGGAAGCGGTCACCTGGGGTTATTTTGATGATCTGATGATTGGTAACTTCATGAAGACCGAGCTTGTCAACATGACTCTCTATCCCAACTTTACGCCAAAGCTCGCCAAATATGGCGGTAACGCCAAGGCGTTCACAAATCGGGATCTTGCCAAATTCCATTGGCATTATTTCCGGCGCAATCCCTATGCCTATCTGGCAATGAAATTATCGGCCTGGTTCAATAATGTTGTCGTTAATGGGTTGCGTATAGTCACCGGGAAAATTGGCCTCAAGCCTGCCTTCAAACTGGTATACAGGACTGCGCTGGGCGATACGGCGCCGCGCGACATTAGCCGTTAACGCTGTTATATAAATACTTCTTGGGGAGTATAGTCTTGGGGGCTAACGGTCTGTTTCGCGCTTGCGATTGGCGCATCCTTGTTGGCGGGATCGCAACCATCATCATTTTTGCACGCGCCGTGCTTCCCATGAGCATGATGATGCCGTTGGGCTTGTCCGAGCTTACCATTTGTGGCGGGCATGGCGTCGAGACAATCCTTGTGGATCAGGACATGAACCGGGTCAATCCGGATGCGCCATCCCCGGGCGATTCCGAACATTGCGGAATCTGTACGATTGTTTTCGGTCTGGCCTGGGCCATTGCGCTGGTATCAGGTCTGGCGCCGCTGATTGTTTTTGTTCCACCCCGCCGGGTCGATGGCTGGCGGCCGCAACATAATGGTTTCACGCTTGCGCTTCCGCGCGCCCCTCCTCACTTCGCTTAGCCTCAACTGAATTGCCTGCAAATGCCCCCGGCGCAATCTTGCGCGGGCGCACACATTCATGTTTGCTAAGGAAGAAACATCATGCAACCTATCCTCACTACTGCTATGCGTATGGCCCTGCCCCTGTTGCTGGGCGCCGTTTTGTCTGTAGCGCCCTCGCTGATGGCGCAGGCCTCCTGCGGGGCATCGTTCTGCACCATAAATACAAACTGGAACATGCAGGGCGCCGCCGTTGATCCCGGCTGGCGGCTTGATTTGCGCAGCGAATACATCGATCAGGAGCAGCCCATGACAGGCAATAGCGAAGTTGCCGTAGGCCAGGTTCGCCGCCACCATGATGAGGTCAAAACCCGCAACCGGAATGTCTTGGCGACACTTGACTATGCGGTTAACGACCGGCTGGGTTTTTCAGCGACTGTGCCGGTGATTGATCGTGACCATTCGCATATCCATAATCATCGCGGTGCGAAAATTCCCGGAAACTGGGATTTCACGCGGCTGGGGGATATCCGCCTGCAAACCCGCTATCAATGGAGTGCCGGAAATCAAGCGCAGCCCAGCCTGAGCAATTACGGCCTTAATCTGGGCGTGAAGCTGCCCACGGGTCAAATTCATGTGGATAATTCTGCTGGCGCCCGCGCAGAACGAAGCCTGCAACCCGGCACGGGCACAACGGATTTATTATTGGGGGCCTATTTCAATCAGATGCTGAGTGATCCGGCTTCCTCGTGGTTCGTTCAGGGGCTGTGGCAGCAGCCGCTGAATAAACGTGAAAATTATAAACCCGGTCATCGGATATCAGGCGATCTGGGGTACCGGTATGAAGCCAGCAGCAAGGTTGGATTGCTGGCGCAGATCAACACTTTGTTTGTCGAGCGTGATCGCGGCGCGGAGGCCGAGCCACGAGACACAGGCGGCAAGTTTGTATATTTCAGCCCCGGCGCGACCTTCGCCGTTACGCCGAATGCGCAGCTTTACGGTTTTGTCCAGTTGCCGATGTATCAATATGTCAACGGTGTGCAGCTGACGGCGGATTGGTCCTTGGCCGCCGGGGTGAGCGTCCGGTTCTAGCGGCGCGATGATTGGTTTTTGATTCGCTCCTCTCCCGCATCGTCATTGCGAACGAAGTGAAGCAATCCAGGAGTCCCACGCAAAGGTCGTGATTTTGACTCCTGGATTGCCGCGCAGCTCACGCTCCTCGCAAAGACGGCAGAGGGGGCCTACCGCCCCTCAAATTTCGGCTTGCGCTTTTCCCGGAAGGCTTTGACGGCCTCAATATGGTCATGGGTGAACGAGAGGACGCCCATATGGGAGGAGACGCTTTCCAGCGCCTGGAACAGATCGCTGCGCAGCCCGTCATAGACGGCCTTTTTCGTCATGCGGATCGCCAGCGATGGGCCATTGGCGAGCCGTTCGGCAAACGCATAGGTGTGCGCCATTAATTGATCATCGGGCAGAACTTTTGACACAATGCCCAGCCGTTCGGCTTCGTCCGCGCTGAACAGATCGCCGGTCCAGAGCAGCTCCAGCGCCTTGGTCAGGCCCACCAGGCGCGGCAGCAAAAACGCCCCGCCATCGCCCGGCGCCAGGCCGACATTCACATAGGATTCGGCAAAGCGCGCGCTGGCGGCGGCAAAGCGGATATCGGCATAGAGCGTCATATCCATGCCAGCACCCGTCGCTGCGCCATTGACCGCGCAGATATAGGGCTTGTCCAGCGCGCTTACCGCGCGCGCCACCGGATGCACGCGGGTCAGAAGATATTCCTTGAACTGATTGGGGGTTTCGTCCTTGCCCATGGTGGACAGATCGCCGCCCGAACAGAACGCCTTGCCGGTGCCGGTCAGGACCACCGCATTGACATCGTCCCGCGCCTGGGATTCCCGCAAGGCGCTGGCCCAGCCCAGCAGCATTTCATCGCTGAACGCATTGCGGGTTTCGGGCCGGTTCAGGGTGATGGTGGCGATCTTGTTTTTGACTTCGAACAGAATGTCCGGCATTGGCTTCCCCTTTTATGGTTTAATGGGTTAGTTTTACGCGAGCATACGCGCAATATCCAGTCAGATTGAACCGGAGCTACATATGAGCCAGAACCTACCCCTCCAGGGGATCACCGTCATCGAACTGGGCAGCAGCCTGGCCGCGCCCTATGCGGCGCTGATATTGGCCGAGATGGGGGCCGAGGTGATCAAGGTTGAGCATCCCGAAGGCGGCGATGCGGCGCGTACCTGGGGGCCAAACGGCGATCACGGGTTTTCGCTGATGTTTGAGACGTTCAATCGCAACAAAAAATCCATCACGGTGAATTTTACCGGTCAGGGCGAACTTGACGGTCTGCGCCGCCTGATTCTGGATCGCGCCGATGTGGTGTTGCAGAATTTGCGTCCCGGTGTGGTCGAGGAGTTGAAACTGGATGGGCCATCCCTGCTGGCCCAGAAACCGGCGCTGATTTACTGCAATCTCGGCGCGTTCGGCGGCACGGGCGAAATGTCGCGGCTGCCGGGGTATGATCCGCTGATGCAGGCCTTTACCGGCATGTGTGACGTCACCGGGCCGGAAGGGGGCGAGCAATGCCGGGTGGGGGTGCCCGTCGTGGATATGGGTACCGGCATGTGGGCGGCGATGGGTATTCTCACCAAATTGCTGTCGCGCAAGGATGATGGCAAGGGCGGGCAGGTGGATGTGGCGCTGTATGAAACCGCCATGACCTGGATGTCGATGCCGATGGCCAGCGTGATGGCGACGGGAAAGTCACCGGGGCGTTATGGGTTGCGCGGGCCGGGCGGGCTGGCCCCCAATCGCGGCTATCAGGCGTCTGACGGGATGATGATCATAACTGCGGGCACCAATTACCAGTTCCGCAAATTATGCGCCGCACTGGGCCATGCGGAATGGGCGGAAGATGAACGCTTCACCACGCCGCGCGGGCGGTCAAAATATGAAACCGAAATAAGCGCCTTGATCGGCGATGTCATCCGTACACAGACCCGCGCCCACTGGATGGCGGAACTGGATAAAGTTGGCGTTCCCAACGCGCCTGTGCATACCCCGGTGGAGGCGTTTAATCATCCGCAAACGGCAGCCAGCGGCCTGTTGCAAAAGGCCGCCGACGGGTCCACGGCGCAGGTCACCCTGCCACTGAAATTTGATCACGCCCGGTTACCCTACCGCCACCGCGCGCCCAGACTGGGTGAGCATAATGATCTGCTGAAGGCTTGATCATGCAGAACAGTAAAAGCTGGGCGATGCGCGGCGGCGTGGCTATCGTCGTTCTTGTGGTGGTCTTGCTATTATGGTGGATGCTGCAGCCAAACTCCATGGGTGATGGTGTGACCGGCAGCAATGGGCGCATTGAAGCGGTCGAAATCGATGTGGCCGCCAAGGCCCCGGGCCGGATCAGGGACATTTTGGTGAACGAAGGCGAATATGTCCAGGCGGGGCAGGTGCTGGCCAATATGGACACGGCGGTGCTGGAAGCCCAGCGCCGGGAGGCAGAGGCGCAGTTGCAGCGGGCCATCATTGGTGTTGAGACGGCGCAAATTCAGGTGACCCAGCGCGAAGCCGAAAAGGCCGCCGCCCTGGCGGTTGTGGCGCAGCGCATGGCGGAACTTGACGCCGCAAAAAAGCGTCTGGACCGTTCGGAAAAACTGGTGGGCGGTGATAATATTTCACGCCAGCAGCTTGATGATAACCGTGCGCGATTCCAGGGCGCGCAGGCCGGCGTCAGCGCGGCGGAAGCCCAGATCGCGGCAGCCGGCGCCGCCATCGCCACCGGCAAATCCCAGGTCATTGGCGCGCGCGCAGCGGTGGATGCGGTGCGCGCCACGGTGCAGCGCATTGAAGCGGATCTGGACGACAGTATTTTGAAATCACCGCGCGATGGCCGGGTGCAATATCGTGTGGCGCAACCGGGTGAAGTGGTGGGCGCGGGCGGCAAGGTGTTGAACCTGGTTGACCTGGCGGATGTCTATATGATTTTCTTTCTGCCTACGCAGGATGCAGGGCGTCTCGCGCTTGGCGGCGAGGTGCGGCTGGTGTTGGATGCCGCGCCGCAATATGTCATACCCGCGCAGATTTCGTTCGTGGCCGATGTGGCGCAGTTCACCCCCAAGACGGTTGAAACCGCCATTGAACGGCAAAAGCTGATGTTCCGCGTCAAGGCGCGGATCAACCCCGAACTGCTGAAACAGCATCTGCATCATGTCAAAACCGGGGTGTCCGGCATGGCCTGGCTGCGAGTGGACCCAAAGGCTGAATGGCCTGACGAACTTCGCACCAAGTTACCACAATGAGCAGCCCTCCGTCTGGCGCAGCAATTGAGCGTTTTTTGTTCAAACTGAATCATTACTCCCACGATGTCATCGCGAGCGGCGTAGCCGCGTGGCGATCCAGAGTCCCCTCGAAAGGCCTGTGTTTGTAACTCTGGATTGCCACGTCGCTTCGCTCCTCGTAAAGACGCCGGGGGAAAGGGGAATGAATAAATGACATTGAGCTACGGCTTCGCCGCGCGCCTGAGTGGCGTTAGTTTGCGTTACGCTGGCAAGGCGGCGCTGGATAATATCAGCCTTGACGTTCCGGCGGGCTGCATGGCCGGGCTGATCGGCCCGGACGGGGTGGGTAAATCCAGCCTGCTGGCGTTGATCGCCGGGGCGCGCGCGATCCAGACCGGACAGATCGAGGTGCTGGACGGCGATATGGCGAGGGCGGGGCACCGGCGGCGCGTGTGCCCGCGCATTGCCTATATGCCGCAGGGGCTGGGAAAAAATCTCTATGCGCGGCTGTCGGTGTTTGAGAATGTGGATTTTTTTGGCCGCCTGTTCGGCCATGACGTAGAAGAACGCCAGCGCCGCATTGCGGAATTGCTGCATGCGACTGGGCTTAGCGCATTCGTCAACCGTCCGGCGGGCAAACTGTCGGGTGGCATGAAGCAGAAGCTGGGCCTGTGTTGCGCGCTGATCCATGATCCCGATCTGCTGATTCTGGATGAACCCACCACCGGCGTCGATCCGCTGTCGCGCCATCAGTTCTGGGAACTGATTGAACGCATCCGCGCCGCACGCCCGGGCATGAGCGTGCTGATCGCCACCGCCTATATGGAGGAGGCCGCGCGCTTCGACTGGCTGGCCGCGATGGATGCAGGAAGTGTGCTGGCCAGCGGCGCGCCGCGGGATTTGCTGGCGCACACCGGCGCCGCCACGCTGGAAGCGGCGTTTATAGCATTATTGCCGGAAGCAAAACGCCTCGGCTACCGGCCCGTGACCGTGCCGCCGCGCGATCCCGGTATTGATCATGAAGTTGCGATTGAAGCCAGAGACCTGACCCTGCGCTTTGGTGATTTTACCGCCGTCGATCATGTGAGTTTCCGCATCCTGCGCGGCGAGATTTTCGGCTTTATCGGTTCCAATGGCTGCGGCAAGACGACGACCATGAAAATGCTGACCGGCCTGCTGCCTGCAAGTGAGGGCGAGGCGCATCTGTTCGGCCAGCCGATGCAATCGCGCGATATCGAAACCCGCAGGCGCATCGGCTATATGTCGCAGAATTTTTCACTCTATTCCGAACTGACGGTGCGGCAAAATCTGCATCTGCATGCCCGTCTGTTCCGCTTGCCGCCGGACACGATCCCCGCAAGGGTCAGCGAAATGCTGCAGCGGTTTGATCTGAGCGGCGTCAGTGATGCGCTGCCCGGCGCATTGCCGCTGGGGCAGCGCCAGAGGCTGTCATTGGCGGTCGCCATGATCCATGCGCCGGAGATACTGATTCTGGATGAACCCACATCGGGCGTCGATCCGGTGGCGCGCGATGGTTTCTGGCAGATCATGATTGATCTGGCGCGCCGCGACAAAGTGACGATCTTTATTTCAACCCATTTCATGAATGAGGCCGAACGCTGCGACCGCATCGCGCTGATGCATGCGGGGCGCGTGCTGGTCAGCGATACGCCTGCGGCGGTTATCCAGCAGCGCGGTGTGGAAAGTCTGGAAGACGCCTTCATTGGCTATCTGGAAGAAGCCGCGCAGGATACGATGCCGCAAGCGCCGCCAGAACCCGCAGCGCCGGCGCAATCCCCAGCCGCGCGCAGCACGCAACGGCGCTGGTTCGATATACGGCGCATGTTCAGTTACGCGCGGCGCGAGACACTGGAATTGCGCCGCGATCCGATCCGCCTGACCCTGGCGCTGCTGGGCAGCGTCATCCTGATGTTTGTGGTGGGCTATGGCGTAAATCTGGATGTGGAGGATTTGAGCTTTGCCGTGCTGGACCGTGACGATACGGTTGCCAGCCGGGATTATGCGCTGAATATTTCCGGCTCGCGCTATTTCATCGAACACCTGCCGATCACCAGCTATGAAGATATGGACCGCCGTATGCGCGCGGGGGAACTGAGCCTGGCGATTGAAATTCCGCCAGGCTTTGGCCGTGATCTGGCGCGCGGCGATACTGTGCAGATCGGCGCATGGATTGACGGCGCCATGCTACAGCGTGCCGAAACCATACAGGGCTATGTGCAGGGCATGCATCTGCAATGGCTGGCGGGCAGATATCCGTTGACCAATCTTATGAATATCGAGACGCGGTTTCGCTATAATCCCGATGTGAAAAGTCTGGTGGCGATAGTGCCTGCGGTTATCTCGCTGTTACTGCTGCTGATTCCGGCGATGCTGGCGGCGCTGAGCGTGGTGCGCGAAAAAGAGCTTGGCTCAATCATCAATCTTTATGTCACGCCGGTGACGAAGCTGGAATTTCTGCTTGGCAAACAACTTCCTTATGTAGGGCTGGCGATGCTGAATTTTCTGCTGCTGACAGCGCTCGCAATCACGGTGTTCGGCGTGCCGCTGAAGGGCAGTTTTCTGACACTGGCTGCGGGCGCGTTGCTGTATGTGATTTCGGCTACCGCCATCGGCCTGCTGATCTCCAGCTTTATGCGCAGCCAGATCGCC
>OBEQ010647046.1_pt1 | contig 17083 bp, 20 predicted proteins | sample 1670901 | NCBI WGS metagenome assembly OBEQ01 (sample SAMEA104232315, study PRJEB22302) | groundwater metagenome | biome: forest; feature: aquifer; material: groundwater | place: USA | collected 2011-08-07 | depth 5.4 m
CATGTTGCGCCTGTAGCTCAGCGGATAGAGCACATCGTTGCGGTCGATGGGGTCGGGGGTTCAATTCCCTCCAGGCGCACACAGGGAGGGTGGACTGGACGGTAAAGTAATGGTTTCGAAAACCATCGGGCGTGAGCCCTAGCAGGTTCGACTCCTGCACCCTCCGCATAGGCGTGAGTAGGTTCGTTCATAGTCGTTAGACTATGCTTTGCGAAGCAAAGATCTCACCCTCACCGCAGAATTGACGATCAAGTAATGTTATTCATTTAGACTATTCCATTAGTCCTAATTTAAGTTCCAACTATCAATCATTTTGGTTTGTGATATTCTTAAAGTATGAAACAAAGAGGTTTTTCTGCGATTTTAATTCTGGTTGGGGTTTTAATTATGGCTGCTGTTGCAGGTGGAGCATATTATTTTGGTAGACAAACTGTTTCAAATCCACAACCCCAAAATCCAGTAGTAGTCTCCCAAACTCCCCAACCTACATCTGTTTCTCAAGCAACCCCAATTCCTAGTCCAGATCAAACCACTAATTGGAAGACATATACAAACACAAAATATGGATATTCATTTAAGTATCCACCAGAAAGAGTAATTAAAGGTGGTGGGCGTACAACATCGCCAACTGATACACCTGAAAGTATTCTTTTAGATTGGCCACCTGGTACTCAAGGCGATAATTATCCAGACTTTTATGTTGACGTAATTACAGGTAACAACTCACTCTCTTCCACTTACAACTATGATGGTTTTATGGAAAATCTAAATCAGTACAAAACAACAAGTATTGGCGAAACAGTTTCTCCTCCAAATCAACCATTTAATGGTAAATTTACCCGTAAAAATGATACAGAAGTGGTTGGTTTAAAGGCTAAAGTATTTATTGAGCCTAATTTTCATGATACAAGAATTGTTCTTTATAAAAATAATTATTACTACATAATTGGAGGCTATAATACTAACTTTACTGACACCCAAGGAACCCATTTTAACCAAATTCTCTCCACTTTTAAATTTACACAGTAGCCATAAAATAAGTTGTCTAATATCACGCAGACCCCGTAGGACTAAGAATATTGCTATAATAGCTCTTAGAATTGAAGTGTCAGTCGAGGTTGGGACTGATTAGCTCACTGCTTGAGTTGTTCTTTAAAAAATGTCCAACATAGTCGACCAGGCACCACCGGGGTATGTGCCCGTAGCTCAGCGGATAGAGTACAAGATTCCGGATCTTGGGGTCGGAGGTTCAAATCCTCTCGGGCACGCAAAAGATTGACAGTATGCTTTTTAACGCGCAATAATTAGTATGCAAATGAACCCTATTAGTCCAACCGGCCAGGAACAAACAGTACAACTTCAGCTACCGAGTTCTAACAGTCTTTTATCACTTGCTTTTAAAGGAAGAATTACAAGAAAGCAATTTATACTTGGTTTGTTGCTGTCATGCATCTTAGTATTTATTTGTTTAGGAGCTATAGCTTTTTCAGCGATATTTCTCCGTACTAATTTTTCTCCAATAGTGTTAACAATAATTTACATAATTCTGATTTTAGTTTTGAATGTATGGTATTTCTCTTTATTTGTTAGGAGATTTCATGATTTGGGACATTCCGGCTTGTGGACACTTCTGACTTTCATTCCTGGCGTTGTAGTTTTTATAATTCTCTTCCTCATCTTTAAAAAAGGGCAAGATATAAATACTCCACAAATAAATCTTACTCAAACTATCGTCACAAAATATGAGTCTCTCATCATTTGGGTAATAATATTACTATCTTCGTTAATTTTCAGCATAGGGATATATCAATCTTCTCTCCAACAAAAAAATCAACAAAAAACTTTATCTCCAGTAATTCCTCCTGAAGGTAAGGCTAACGTTAACCCTCTACCAAATAGCACTGAAGCAAGTGCTGCATCGAATGTTTCTACAGAAACTGCCAATTGGAAGACATATGTTAATAACAAGCTGAAAATCAGCTTTAAATACCCTCAAGACTATGTGGTTAGTGAAGATAGCAATTTAATTTCTTTCAGAGGGCATAATCAAACTTTCTCCAATGATGATTCAAAGCCATATTTAGTGATTTCTACAGAAAACCTATATGATCCGACTGCTTTATCGAGTTGTGATGAAATAGTACAGAAAAAAATTCCACCTAAATTTCCCTGTATTGGGAATAGTTTTCTTCAAAAAGAAAAAATTTCTGGAACAAAATTGGGGGAAGTAGACGCAATAAGTTTTTATATTTCTGAAAACCTGGACTTGGATTTAACAAAAAAAGAGGACTACCATATTATACAAACAACAAAAGGTGAAATATTACAATTTAAAATGCTAAATTCCGGTTATAGTCTGGACAAAGATTTTAATAATATTCTTTCCACCTTTAAATTCATTCAGTCTCAATGAAACGTGAATTTTCGGCTGGTGGAATTGTTTTTAATAATCAGGGTCAAGTGCTTTTGACCCAGCATTCCCAGAATCATCACTGGAGTTTTCCCAAGGGTTGGATTGATGCCGGAGAAACTCCGGAACAAGCAGCACTGCGGGAAGTGAGGGAAGAAGGTGGGGTAGTGGCCGAGATTACAGGAAAAATTGGTTATTCAAAATATACATATACTTTGCATGGGCCTGCCCGCAATGCTACGCATAGCGTTGCAGGCGGGGAGAAGATCTTTAAAATAGTCACTTATTTCCTGATGAAATATTTAAAAGGGGATCCCAAAGATCATGACTGGGAAGTGGAAGATATTGGCTGGTATGAGCCGGAAGCTGCATTGAAAAAATTAAGTTTTTCCCAGGATAAGGTTTTGCTAAAGAAAGCATTGGAGCTCTATGGCCAGTGATATATTTGTTTCCCGCGGTGGGGAAAAGTTAGAAGCCGCAATTAAAAATTTCAAATTAAAAATTTCAAATTTGACAGTCCTGGATGTTGGCTCTTCCACCGGCGGATTTGTTGATTGTCTTTTGCAAAACGGTGCTAAAAAAGTTTTTGCCCTGGATACTGCTTACGGTGAGCTAGCCTGGAAACTACGTAATGACCCCAGAGTAGTGGTAATGGAAAGAACAAATATTCTTTATTTGGATAAGCTACCACCTGTCATTCCTGCGAAAGCAGGAATCCAGAACAAAGACTGGATCCCCGATCAGCACACTCGAGAGTCCAGTGGACTCTCTCCGGTCGGGGATGACAATACAAAGGTGGATCTTATCACCATCGATGCCGGATGGACTAAATTGGAATTAGTATTGCCAGTAGTTAAAAAATTCTTAAAGCCAGGTGGGATAATTATTGCCTTATTAAAACCCCATTACGAAGCAGACAAGAAGTTACTGCGGAAAGGTGTTTTACCAGTTGATGTAGCAGAAAAAGTGAAAGATGAAGTTTTAGTTAAAATTGAAAATTTAAAATTAAAAATTATCGGTGAACTTGTTTCACCGATTTTGGGAGGAGCAGGGAATAAGGAATACCTGCTTTTACTTAAACCGTTGACTACAGTCACAAGCAGCTGAATATTTATTTCTTTCTGGGGATAAAGCGTCCTATTATTTTACCAACTTGATTTAGTATTCTACTATGTTTGTTCTTGTCTAAAAATGCTGTGTTTTGTTCATTTGTCTGACTGCCCAAATGTTGAGCTATCTTATCAATTTCAATGTCAGGATTTTTAAGTTGTACATTTTTCCCATTAAGATTAAGTAAGACAGTGTCGTCATCAGATTTAGTAGCACTAATAGAATTTTTGACTCTCTCAAGTAAACCAGGATGCTCGTCCTCAGCGCGAAAGTTAGATGAATTTACTGGTGTTTCAATTCGACCATCTGGCCAAACTTGAATATCAGGAGAAAATAATACATAATTTCTATTACCCCATGGGGGTATACCTAAAACTTCAGCTGCGTCTTTGTCACTTGGTTTATAATTTACTCCTTCAATTCCATATCTTCCGGAGCTTGCGTAAGTAGTAATTGCTTCTCTAGAGGCATGGATACTAGACTCGCTAAGTATGTAGTTAGCCAAAATAAAAACATCTTCTAACTTATGTCCTGATAGGTCAGCAAATGCGATTTGCAAAAAATCATCATTTTTGAAATTGTAATATTTTAATTCCATCCACTGGCCTGTTTGCTTATCAAATATTACTAGACTATTACCCATAGCCATCTCAGCACTATATTGTGCAAGATATCGGTTATCTTCATATTCAAGATAATCTTGGTCCAAGAGTTTTCTTCCTTCTCTAATATCAAATTGGGTAAACCCAAACATTTTCATAAGTTGCTCAGCTTTAGCAAGTCTTTCTTGATGTTTAACAGTTTTTCCTTTTTTTTCAGCATCAAGTTGGTTAGGTTCAATAGGTTGCAGGTTGCCTTCTTGATCTCTACGAAACAATTGAAAGAAATCAACAATTGGTCCTCGATATTCACCTCTACCTGGTATCCAAAAATAGGGGGCTTGCCCGGTAGCCAGCGTATCTACTTGCCTAATACTTCCACCAAATCCACTACCTGTAAAAACTACCTCTTGATCATTTACTTCATCCGGAAGGTTAGGGCCGCGTAGGGTACCAATTAGTTGTGGAGCGGGGCAATGTGATCCAGAAATTCCCAGAGTATCCCATTTTGCATCTTTAACATCAAAAAGAAAATTGCTGGGGCCTGACTCATCGCTAGATTGAAAGGTTATAATATCTCCGGCTTTTAATAATCCAAACCCCATTTCAGTTTCCATATTACGGCGATTTCGTTCAACTAGATCGAAGATGTTTACCTCTTCGCCGTTAGAAAATACATGATAAATATTTCCCTTGGAAGACAGGGGATTGTCTATGGGGGAGTTATTTTCTGGTGCTTCGCTCATTTTTGCTGTCTAATTAATAGAATAACCAATGTTTTTTGAATTAGCAAATTTTAGTACGATTTTCATGTATGATGATCGTTCATTCATCAATAATAAATCCGCTGACTTGATGGTCCCACATCTTTTTAAAGATACCATCAGATTTTTTCAGCAGCTCTTCCGGAGTTCCATCTTCAGCAATCTTGCCATCTTGCAAAATTACTAAACGGTCCATTTCTTTTAAAGTAGAAAGCCGGTGGGCAATAGCAATAACAGTTCTGCCTTTCATCAGCTTTTCTAAAGATTCCTGTATGGCATGCTCGCTTTCACTATCCAGACTACTGGTGGCTTCATCTAAGATTAAAATTGGAGCATTTTTCAAAAAAGCTCTGGCAATAGCAATCCGCTGACGTTGTCCGCCGGACAGTTTTACCCCTCTTTCTCCTACTAAAGTTTCATACCCATCCGGTAATTTCTTGATAAACTCATCGGCTTGAGCAGCTTTAGCAGCTGCTTTAACCTGGGTATCAGTGGCCGCGGGATTACTATAACGGACATTTTCCTTAATAGTTCGATGAAATAAACTGGTATCCTGCGGCACAAAAGCGATAACTTTTCTTAAACTTTCCAAAGTCACATCCTGGATATTTTGTTCATCAATTTTAATTTCACCTGATTGAATATCAAAATGACGAAGCAACAAGGAAACAAAAGTGGTTTTTCCGGCACCGGATCTTCCGACTAAGCCGACTTTTTGTCCGGCTGGAATTTCCATGGAGAAATCTTTAAATACCCGGGTATTTTCATAGTCAAAACTAACATTATTTAAGCTAATGGCTCCTTTAGAAAAATTAAGATGTATAGCAGAAGGAGCATCAACAATGACATGTTCATGTAAGATTTCATCCAGGCCTTCAGTGATTTGCCCGTAAAGCTTGGATGATTCTTTGATTTCCTCTCCCAGGAAAAATAGCTGTCCAGTTAAATCTCCCACAATAGAAATTACCATTACGATTACACCAATACTGATTAAATTTAACTGAAATAGATAAATGGAAGAGACCATCATAGCCAAAACAAAAACAAAGATCATTATTCCGTTGGCTACTAGCACCCATTCAGACACCCACCAGCTTTTTAACCCAGCATCATACTGTTTTTTAACAAAGCTTTTAATGTATTCCCTCTCGCCGGCAATATAGGCATATTCGTGAACAAGAGAGATATTGGTTAAAGAATCAACAATTCTCCCTTTTAAATTAGACACAGATTTGGCTGCAGTATAGGAATATGGTTGTAGTTTCATGGCAAACCAAAAATTAAGGGACACAAAAGTTACGAACCATACCACAATAATTAATCCCAGTAAAGGGGAGGAAGCTCCGGCAATGAGCGCATAAAATACTAGCCCAAAAAAAAGTCCTGTAAACTGCCATAATATTCTGTTAAACAGTTGCTCTGTTCCATCAGCAGCATTGGTAATTTTATTAGCTAAAGCTCCGGCAAAGCGGCTATTAAAATAATCCTTGCTATGTAAAGACAGATATTCATATAAAGATTGATAGGAGGTTGCGCGCATACCGGTAAACCACCGCATACCGGTAAAGCCGCTTAAACGCCAAAAAATACGTGCGATTAAATAAAGCACAGAGAAAAGAATCCCCCATAACCAGACTGCATTAAAAATAATTGGTTTGGTAGCTACCGCATCAGTTAATTTTTGCAAAACAATCACCGAGAATTTATCTACCCCGGTACCAGCAATCACTGCCAAAAAGGCACTAACTACCCACACCAAATGCGGTTTTGAGGCAAAAATCCCAAATTGAAACGGTTTTTTAGGAATATCCATACTCAAATTATATCAGAGTTAGCTTCGATCTACTAACTGCAGATACTATTGACTTAGTGGAAGAAAAATTACTTTGACGGAGCTCTTGGTATAACTAGAGTAACTTCACCAATTTCTCTACCTGCTATCTTAAGTGGTGATTCAGGAGCGAATCTAACAATTGTAGCATCTTTATTCTCACCTGATGGTCCTTGGCCAACTGATAAATTATTATGTGTGTCAAGGGAAAGGACTCCTGAATTTGGCCCAAATATAAATGCAAGGCGCTGTTTTGCTTTCTCGCTCTCAGGGGCATCATATGCTACTCCTCTTGAACTTAATGTTACGTCGGCATCATGTACAGGTCTTTGTAATGTACCAATATGTTCTGTTGAACCAAATCTAAATGGAAGGCTTGCAATTTGTTCAGTTGCTTCATTCAGGGCCTCTGAAGGTAGATCTTTCATTACAGCCTGTGTATCCATATAAAGTCCCTCCTGAATAATTTCACAAAATGAGTTTATCCTGATAGGATCGCCACCGCCAATTTGAATTTCCTTAGTTAACTGAGGCTTGGGGGATTGTTCTGCGGCTACTGGTTCCTCTGTCATATGCTTATAGTAAACCACATATAAAGTAGTTTTACAATGCGGAGGAGGTGGGATTCGAACCCACGATACCTTGCGGTATGCGACCTTTCCAAGATCGTGCACTCGACCGGGCTATGCGACTCCTCCAGTAAAGTGTATTTTAACTGGTCATTGATACGATTGACAATATAGGATCTATCAGTTAATATATGTACACATGAGGTATGTACAAGTATGCCGAAAAAGAAGCAGCGTTTTGAGTGGGATTGGGCTAATGTATCACATCTATGGCAGCGGCATCAGGTACGGCCTTTTGAAGCAGAAGAGGCGATGAAAGATATCTATGCAATAGAGGTTCCTGATGAATCTCATTCTCAAACTGAAGCTCGCTTTTCAGTAATAGGTAAAACAAGAAAGTCCCGGATACTATTTTTAGTATTTACCTTAAGAGATAGTCATATACGGATACTTCATGCACGAGATGTAAAGAGAAAGGAGGCGAAAATTTATGAAGAAAAGATTAATAGTACCTAAATTTAAAAATGAAGATGAGGAGCATGATTTCTGGGTTAGTATCGATCTTTCAGATTATTTTGTACCATCTGATTTTAAACCTTTTAACCTGGAGCAATTTTTAAAAGAGCATAGTGAGCCAAAAACAACCAGGGTAACAATTCGTATACCTACAACAGTTGTTAAAAGCTATAAGCAAAGAGCCTCAGAACTGGATGTTCCATATCAAAGCTTAATGAAGCAGCAACTGTCAAAAGGTTTGTGATTTAAACGCAGTGTTGTTTTCGGTTCTTCTTTGGTGTACAATTCGCACACAATACCTGGAAGCCGCAATTTTTGGGCCTTTGGGATTATTGTAAAGCTATGGACGAGACACAGTTAATTAAAGAGAAAATAAATATTGTTGATTTGATACAGGAATATATTCCCCTTAAAAAAGCCGGTATCAATTTTAAAGCCCCTTGTCCTTTCCACAGCGAAAAAACCCCTTCTTTTGTAGTTTCTCCGGAAAGACAGATTTTTAAGTGTTTTGGTTGTCAAAAATCCGGTGATATTTTTACTTTTTTAATGGAAAAAGAAAGTATGGATTTTAAAGAAGCCTTGGAAATTCTGGCTAAAAAAGCAGGGGTAGTTTTAAAACAAGGGGACAAAGGACAGGTTACAGGGTACAGGGAAAGATTATTTGAGGTTAATTTAAAAACACAGGAATTTTTTCATTATATTTTAACCAAACATAAATTAGGTAAAAAAGCCCTCGAATATTTAAAAGAGCGGGGTTTAACTGAAACCTCAATTAAAGAGTTTGGTGTGGGATATGCTCCCAATTCCTGGGAATCATTAACCAGTTTCTTATTAAAAAGAGGTTTTAAAACTCAGGAGATAGTGGAATCCGGTGTAGCTGTACCTTCTAAAGCCGGAGGTTATGACCGTTTCCGTGGCCGCATTACCTTTCCTTTAATTGACGGACAAAGTAAACTTCGGGGTTTTTCCGGAAGAGTGTTGCATCCGGCCGAGCCAAAATATATTAATACTCCCCAAACTCCGATTTTTGATAAGAGCAAATATTTATTCGGCATTAATCTGGCCAAAGCCGAAATAAGAGCCAAAAACGAAGCGGTTTTGGTAGAGGGAGAAATGGACGTGATTTTATCTCACCAGGCCGGGTTTAAGCAGGTGGTGGCTTGTAAGGGTACGGCCTTCACAGATGGTCAGATTGAATTGTTAAAAAAATACACTCAAAATTTAAGTTTATGTTTTGATATGGATTTGGCAGGGGATAGTGCTTCCCGCCGGGGTATTGAAATGGCTGATAAAGCCGGTATGAATCTGAAAGTAATTACCCTGACTGGGGGAAAGGATACTGCAGAGGTGGTAAAAGAAGATCCCAAAGCTTGGCAAAAAGCCATGGAAGAGGCAGTGCCGATTTATGATTATTATCTAACCTCAATTGCCCGCAGGTTTAATGTTCAAGATGTAGCTGATTTAAAAAAAGTGGGGGAGGAGTTAATTCCCATTTTTTCCAAAATATCTGATGATTTGGAAAGAGACCGTTATGTGCAAAAGCTGGCGGCTTTTTTGAAAACCGACAATGAAGTATTAAGACAGGCAGTGGAAAAGGAAAGATCAGCCGGCCCTAAAAACTATCCGGAAGTGCTACACCCAAGACCCGGCCAGGATAATATCATTACTCCTAGGTCCAGAAGAGAATTACTGGAAGAATATTTGATTGCTTTATTGCTTCATCCCCCCAAAGATTTTATTATCTCAACTGCCTTTCCCATAGAAACCCTCTTGCTTCGCGAAACCTTAAGGCAAATTTATGTACTGCTGGTGCTTTACCTGGATTCCATTTCTTTTAAAAGTAAGGCTTTTAATATTAATGAGTTTGCGGCAAACTTGCCCAAAGAATTACTCTCAGAAGTTGACAGGTTGTATTTAACTGAGCTTGACAGTAAATTAACGGATGAGAAAAAATGGCAAAAAGAAGTAGATGGGGTTATCTCCGAGCTGAAAAAAGCTTTAATTAAAGCCTCTTTAGAAAAACTATCTTTTGAAATTAAAAATGCCCAGGAATTTGGTAAGATGGAAATAGTAGAGGGTTTAAATAAGCGCTTTAGAGATCTTTCAGTAAAACTGAAAATTTATAAGTAAAAAATATGGCTAAAAAAGAACAACTGGATGCTAAAAAATTAGTTAAACTGGGTAAAAACCGCGGCTTTATTACTCAAGAAGAAATTTTGCAGGTATTTCCCAAGCCGGAGGAAACCCTGGAGGCGCTGGATCAATTTTACATTCTCCTAATTGAGGAAAATATTGATGTTTTTGAAACCACGGCTGAGGAATTAGATACAGATAGTAAAACCGCCACAGAACTGGAAAAAGAGCTGGAAATTTTATCAACTCTGGAAGAAGGTTCAGTGACCGATCCGGTCAGACAATACCTTCGGGATATTGGTAAAATTCCGCTTTTAACAGCAGCTGATGAAATCGACCTGGCTAAAAAAGCCGAAAAAGGTGAGAAAAAATCCCGGGACCGGTTAATCAGCGCTAATTTGCGTCTGGTGGTTTCCATTGCCAAAAAATATGTCGGTAGGGGAATGAGTTTGTTGGATCTTATTGAAGAAGGAAATATTGGTTTGATGAGAGCAGTTGATAAATATGACTGGAGAAGAGGGTATAAATTCTCCACCTATGCCACCTGGTGGATTCGTCAGGCTATCACCAGAGCTATTGCTGATCAGGCCAGAACCATTAGAATTCCGGTGCATATGGTAGAAACCATCAATCGTTTTAATAGAACTCAAAGACGGATGATGCAGGAGCTGGGCCGGGAACCTACTCCGGAAGAAGTGGCAATAGTATTAGATATAGATCCGGCCAAAGCCAGAGAAATTGTCAAAGTGTCTCAGGAACCAACTTCTTTGGAAACTCCGGTGGGGGATGAGGAAGATTCACATTTGGGAGATTTTATTGCGGATCAGGGTTTGCAGCCGGATGAACAGGCCACCCGTGAACTGTTGAAACTGCATTTGGATGAAGTATTGGATTCTCTTTCTCCCAGAGAAAAAAGAGTATTGCAACTGCGCTTTGGTTTGGAAGATGGCAAGCAAAGGACTTTGGAAGAAGTAGGAAAAGAATTTGGAGTAACCAGAGAGCGTATTCGTCAAATAGAAGCCAAAGCCATTAGAAAACTTAAACACCCCACCCGGGCTAAGAAGTTACGAGACTACTTAGAGTAGTTACTTCGTCATTGCGACCCGCCAAAATTTCATATTTAGGCGGGGTGGCAATCTCCCAGTTTGGAGAACAGATTTGACGCATTCTTAATTATATCCTATAATTCATCTAATTATGACCGAAGTCTTAGATAGACAGCCAAAAATAATTTTGGTTGGAGAAAGATTACAACACCGTGCCTTTAATGGTTCCAACCAGGCTTTGCCCTGGTTAGCCAGTGCACTTCACAATAATGGGTTTGATAATGTGGTTCAGTTTGACATGGAGAATAGAAATAATACCTTTACCAAACTCCTTCATGAGGTAGAAGATGCAGACTTAATAACTTTTTCCGGAACTTTTAGTGTGTCTTTGGGTCAAATAGACCAGGACGCTGCCGTATTAAAAAACCACCTAAGAAGAATTCGTCGTGGTGAAGTGCCAATTATTGTTGGGGGTTATGGTGCCTCTGGTGTAGATAGATATGCTCAGCATGCTCCTTTTATTGATGCTTTTTCTTTTGGTCCAGGGATTGAGCAAGTACCACAGATTGTCAGATCAGTTCGAGAAAGACGCTTTTATCAAGACCTCAGAGAATCTAAGATTCCCGGTTTGTCATATTATGACCATGATTTAGGTAAGTATGTTAGAGCTACTCCCATCCCAATGCCTTCTTCCGAAGTTTTAAGTAGTATTGATCAACTTTATGAAAGAGATTACATGCCGGAAATTCATGATATGGAGATATTTTCTGGTGAAGACGGAAAACCATTGTCTACTTTTCAGCTAGTCACGGAAATGGGCTGTCCTTTTGAGTGTACTTTTTGTAGTGAATCCGGTGGGGAACAAGAGCAAATGCTTATGGGCAGAAGAGTGACAGCAGAAATGAGTTTAGGAGCGGTTGAAGAGCATTTTATTAAGGCTAGAGAGTTAGGACATACAAGCGCCTATTTGGATATTGAAACAGCTTTCCGTGATTGGAAAAGAATGGAAGCCATACTGGAGTTAGCCAACAGTTATGGAATCAGCATTGGGTTGAATACTAGAATAGATACAGCTAGAAAAGATCGGATAGTCAGAGCAGCTGATTTGGGAGTAGATTATATGTTTTTTGGGGTTGAACACACGAATCCTCAAGCACTAATGGCGGTTGATAAATTCACTGAGGCCAATCTTTTGGCCAGGGCTCAAAAGGCGATTGGTTATTCCAGAAACGTTGATGATGCTTTTATGTGGCAAAACGAAAAGAAGATACAAAGCAGTTTGTTTCTAATAATGGGATTACCAAAAATTGACGATGTTTCCTGGCAGAAAGTATTAAGTGGAAAGCTTACACGTTCCAGCGACTTAGTTTATGTTCAAACTAGCTATGAAGACGATGTAATTGCTATTGAGGGAACCATGAGTAGGTGTCAACCCTTTCACTTCAATACTAATATTTTAAGACTAAATCCAGATACTAAAATGGCTTGGCAGAGCCGGTATGCTTGTATTCGTCCTTCAGGTGCAGAAGATTTAGATGCTGTTTATTATGTACCCAGGGTAGCTCAGTTATTAGGAATTGGCCTACAGGATTTTCATCCAATATATAGATTTTATGAAGGAGTGGAGGATCAACAACCCTATTCAACAGCCATGGATCCACAAAGGGCACATGATACTGCCTGTATCATTTTACGAGAAGCTAATAAATATGGAGTTCATGTTTACTTTGATTACGAATTGGAAAAATCGGGATTAATTACTGGAAATCCCAAAGAAGGTGTTGACTATAAAATTGCCAGCCTTAAAGATTTTGAAGGGTTGAAATAAGATTTTTAGCTATTGTAATTCTGTACAGAATTCTGTAATATATAAATATGACAAAGACTTTACCGATTACCGAAGCCAGAGCTAATTTAACTACTTTAGTAGACCGAGCCAATAAAAATTTGGATGAATATGTGGTGACAGTGAATGGTAAACCTGCGGCTATAATTATGTCTATGACTGAGTATGAATCCTGGAAAGAAACCAATGAGATTTTAGCTGATAAGGGTTTAATGAAAGCAATCAGGCAAGGGGAGAAAGATTTAGCAGTCGGACGGGTTTATGACTGGGAAGATGTTAAAAAAGAACTTCAGATAGATGTATAAGGTTAAGCTCACCTCGCAGGCAAAAAAGGAACTTAAGAATCTTTCTAAACAGGATAAGCTTTCTATAGCGGAGATCATAGAAGAGTTAAAAGAAAATCCCTTCATTGGAAAACCTTTATCACGGGAATTGATTAGAAGATTTTCGTATAGAGTAGGGAGTTATCGTGTAATTTATAAAATTATCCACACAGATAAGATTATTAAAGTGGTATCCGCAGGTCACAGGTCTATTGTCTATAATTAATACGGGAAATCACAGTTTATTTAACCAATTTCATTAACTCCCGCATGAAGGCCGGTAGGTCAACTTCTTTATCAACCCATTTTCCTCCGGCTTTTTTTACTGACTATCAACTTTTTGCTCTACTTCCTGAGGAGTAGTGGGTTTAACCAGCTGCATTAGTTGTATTAAACCATAAGCTATCAGGGAATATACAGCCATGGCTACCAGGGTTGACCATTCAAACAGTGCCCCTTGTTGGTTGATACCCACCCTAAATATTCCGCTAAAAGGTAAGGCTAGCGGGTCAGAAACCATGTAAATTAAACTAACAAATGAACTATTTATATTTGCTCCCAGCATTTTTAAAAGTACCCGAAATGCCAGTAAGATCTCTATCATACCTAATATATACCAAATAATCTGGTAGGCTCTAAAAATAGTTTTTTTCTTTTCATATACCTTTTGTGGATGCTCTGTCGTAACTGCAGGAGGAGTAACAGTTTTGGTGGTTTGCGTAACTTGAGCAGGGGTTGATCTAGAGACAGTGGTGACTTGTTCTTGGGTTTCTGATTGTGCCATAAATTTATTATATCATATTACACAGACGCTTGAATTTTTAGTGTAATTACATCATAATAAGCGCAATGGAAGTAATTATATTGGCCGTTATTGTAGGTTTAGGGATTGCCTATTTTGCCGCTCAGAATACTGTTCTTATTACTTTACATTTTGCTTCTTATACTATCTCAAACCTTCCTCTTTATCTGATTGTGGCAGGATCTCTTCTTTTAGGGCTGCTACTGGCCTGGATCTTTTCTTTAGTTAGTTCGTTCTCCTCTAAGATCACTTTACACGGCAAGGAGAACAAAATTAAAGAAGAAGAAAGAACTATTGCCGAGCTTACCAAAGAAATTCACCATCTGGAGTTGGAGAATACCCGTTTGAAAGAAAGATATGGAGAGGAAAGCCGTGATGATAAATCTCTATGACCAGTCTTTTAGCAAAAATCTGGCGGCTACTTAAACTTCCTAAAAACATTCAGCTTAATATCATGAGATTTACCCAGGATCAGTTTTTGGTGGGAACCACTGGTATAGTCTTTAATAACAAAAATGAAGTTTTGTTATTTAAACATACTTATAGACAAAATCAGTGGAGTTTACCAGGTGGCTACATGAAAGCTACAGAGCATCCTTCTGAAGGGCTTGATAGAGAGATAGAGGAGGAGTCAGGATTGATTGTCAGTATTGATAAGGAGATAAAAATCAGAGCAGACAGGGAGACGGCAAGGTTGGATATTGCCTACATTGGTACTCATATTGGCGGTGAGTTTAAACCAAGCAGTGAAGTGTCAGATGCCAGATTTTTCTCTTTTGAAAATTTACCCCTTTTGTCTAAAAATCAGCTACTTATGATCAAAGAAGCTTTGCAGATAAAAATTACCTAGTTGTTTTCTTCGGTTGGTTTGTCTTCTTGACAAGCAAGGATTAACAGCATACATTAATTATTATGGAACAGCTGGAAACAACGCTTAATGAATATTTTGGTAAGAAAGCTCCAGCTATTCCTCAAAACGCCAAAGAGACTATTGTAAAAATAGCTCCCTATCTGGCAATTTTGTCAGCAGTTTTTACTCTACCGGCAATTTTTGTGCTGTTTGGTTTGGGTGGCTTAGCCACTTCGCTAGCTCCTTTTGGTGGCATGAGTACTGTTTCAACCATTCCCACCATGTGGGTTAGTATTGCGCTACTTATTCCGGTAGCAATACTGGAAGTTATGGCCATACCAGGGCTGTTTGCCAAAACCGCCAAAGCCTGGAAATATATGTACTGGTCACAAATTATTTCTATTATTTCCAGTTTGGTACAATTCAATCTCTTAGGAGCTGTGATCAGTGGACTGATTGGTTTTTATCTTCTTTTTCAAGTCAAAAGCTTCTATAAATAAATTCTTAACTGCCAATTTTCCAGACTCCTTTTTCTCTAAAAGCCGGGATGGTTTGACGTTTGGCTGCGTTTAAAATTACCGGAACTGGCTTACCCAAATTTGTAGCATATTCACTGGCTTCAATGATTTTACTTCCCTTAAGATAAGCAATTCTCTTATGCAATGTTTCCATAAGGGCCAGTGAAACTATCCTTTCCATTGTATTGGTTTTTCTGCTATCACGATATTCCCCAAAAGAGCGGTAATAAATCTGTTTTTCCTTGTCCCGGATAATTATTCCCGGGAAACCCAATTTATATAACTGATAGTTTATTAGCACTCGGCCAATTCTGCCGTTACCATCATTAAAAGGATGAATGGTCTCAAATTGCAGGTGAAATTTAGCAATTTTATCCACAAAATAGCTGATCTGATCACTGGAATATTCAATTAAAGCCTCCTCCAATAGGCGTTCTAGATGTTCCGGAGCTGGCGCAATATGAGTGCCTACCCGCACATATTCATTTTTCTTCCGCAGTCTTCCGGCAATACTGTCATCAATATTACCAATCAACATTTGATGTAAAAGTAAGATTATTTCTTTGGAGAGTTCTTCTGAAGACTTGGTTTGGATGTATTCCATTACTCTGGCTAAATTTTTCGCTTCAAATACTTCTCTTAAACTAACGTCTCTTGAAACCGCCATTTCCAATAGAATTTTTTCAGTTTCTTTAAGAGTGAGAGTAGAGTTTTCTATAGCATTAGAGTTATAAACACTTTCCGGGATTTCAGTTTCATCGATAAGTTTAAGTAAAGAAGCTTTGCCGATTTTTAAACGGTCATACTCAAGTCTTAGAGCTTTTATTCTTTCCTGGATTAAACTGGAGGTTGACATAACCTAAATATTATATCAAATTCACGTTATTTTGTCAATTTACCGTGAATTTAGTGCCATTTGCGGGGTAAATTCACGGTATTTGCTCTTGCTGCCGTAGTTTGCGTCGGCTCGAGAAGTACTCCATTGTTCGATACATCAGGCACGGTACATATAGTACGGTTGAAACAACATGGTCTTCGTTTTCCAGCTTTGAATTTTGAGAAGGTCACCTCAATCCGTCGTCTACGTGTTTCAGAATTTTTAGCTGAACCTATCCAGCGGATCCAGTCCCAGCGGGCCATTGGCGTAATATCCATCCAGGTAGTTTTTGCTTTCTGGTTGGTGTCCAGAGCTTTTTTCAAATCTGCTGGTAATTCTGGCTCCGGCCACTCTTTGGAAGGTTCAATATCAAGCTTGACGGTGTCTCCTAATTTTGTTTTTGTACCCTTAAGCATTGCCTCATCAAGACGAAGCCAATGACTACCTTTTCCGTCAGGTTCCAGCTCCCTTTGGAAACGGAGACTATTGATAGTTCCTTCCACCATTACCATTCCGCGGGATGGAAGCTTGATACTGGCGCTTTTAGGCAGCCGAAGAAGGATCCATGAGCCGATTGTAAACAGTTTAGCTTTAAAACGGATTGTCATTCGACATTATTTTACCATTTTTTCTTATATGCTGAGGTCAACTTTGGCTCCCCCGAGAGGATGGTAACGTAATCCGCCTTCGGCGGATTAACGAACCTCTAACCGAGTCATTAATAGTGTGTATACTTAACTATTAAATAATATTGACAAATAATAGGCTGGATATCAGCTTTACTAGGTGGTACAATTCCAAAAGTACATTAACATTCCTCGATAGCTCAACGGTAGAGCGGCTTCCTGTTAAGAAGATGGTTCCTGGTTCGAATCCAGGTCGAGGAGCC
>OBEQ011474109.1_pt1 | contig 17077 bp, 14 predicted proteins | sample 1670901 | NCBI WGS metagenome assembly OBEQ01 (sample SAMEA104232315, study PRJEB22302) | groundwater metagenome | biome: forest; feature: aquifer; material: groundwater | place: USA | collected 2011-08-07 | depth 5.4 m
ACGGGCCGCATACCTTAGGTTGGTATCGGTCCGATGGAACACCGCTGCAGCAAAAAATAAAATGCGCAGCGTAAAAACGAAAACCTAAACCGGACAGATCACTTGCTACGAAAACCGGACAAGATCAAGAGCTATTGACACCGCTAAAAAATTTCCTTGACAAAATTGGTTCCCATGCTATATTTATAATTAGCACTCTAATAATAAGAGTGCTAACAAATATAACCCAATTAGAAGGAGGTGGTTACAATGACGTTCGAATTGACTCGATGGGAACCTTACGGGAATATGGTGACACTCCAGAACAGAATGAATCAGCTGTTCGGAGATTTTTGGGTTCCTTCTGTAGATGTGGAGGAAACGAAGGATGAGGTTATAGTCAAGGCAGAGCTTGCGGGCCTAAAAAAGGAGGAAATTAGCATTCAAGTGGAGGGAAATACCCTTCTCGTTACCGGTGAACGGAGATATGAATCAGAGACAAAGGACAAAACCGTTCATCTGGTGGAAGGCTCTTATGGAAAGTTCCAGCGGGTTTTGGGACTTCCATCAGAGGTCGATGGTTCTCGAGCAAAGGCGACGTACGAGAACGGGGTTTTGACGGTCCGTCTGCCAAAGGCGGAACATGCCAAGCCCAAGGAGATCGCAATCGAGGTAAATTGACTGCCGGAGGCTGTCATCTTGAGCGAAGCGAAGGATCTCGCTTTAAAGGCGAGATCCTTCGTCCGCTCCGCGGCCTCAGGATGACAAGGGAGAAACGAATATGCAGCAGCGAGAAGAGTCGCAAGAGATTACGAACGCCTTGGAGCGATATGGGCGGGATCTAACCCGGATGGCCGCTCAAGGGAAATTGGATCCGGTGATCGGGCGGGACGATGAAATCCGCCGCGTGATCCAGGTGCTGTCGCGCCGCACCAAGAACAATCCCGTCTTGATCGGTGATCCCGGCGTTGGGAAGACCGCCATCGTGGAAGGGCTGGCCCAGCGAGTCGTACGCGGGGATGTGCCCGAGGGCTTGAAGAAAAAAAAGGTGGTTGCCCTCGACATGGGAGCGCTCATCGCCGGCGCCAAATATCGGGGGGAGTTTGAGGAGCGGTTGAAGGCGGTCTTGAAAGAGATCCAGGCCTCCCAGGGAGAGATCATTCTTTTTATCGACGAGCTGCACACCGTCGTCGGGGCAGGGAAGGCGGAGGGGACGATGGATGCGGGGAATCTGCTCAAGCCGATGCTGGCCCGAGGGGAGCTTCACTGCATTGGCGCCACGACGCTGGATGAATATCGCACGAACATCGAGAAGGATGCGGCGCTTGAACGGCGGTTCCAACCGGTGGTGGTGGATCAACCCTCCGTCGAGGACACCGTTTCCATCCTGCGGGGTCTTAAGGAGCGATACGAGGCGCATCACGGCGTGCGGATCAAAGATTCCGCGCTGGTAGCCGCGGCCGTGCTGTCCAACCGGTACATCTCCGACCGATTCCTGCCCGACAAGGCGATCGATCTGATGGATGAAGCGGCGGCCAAACTGCGGACCGAAATTGATTCGATGCCCACGCAGCTCGATGAGATCCTTCGCCGGGTGATGCAGCTGGAAATAGAGCGCCAGGCCTTGAGGAAAGAGAAGGATTCCGCCTCAAAGGAACGATTGGCCGCGCTGGAGAAGGAATTGGCGGTTCTCAAGGCTCAGGCGGATCAGTTGAAGGCCCAGTGGGAGAAGGAAAAGGGGGCCGTCCAGAAACTTCGGGCTTTAAAGGGGCAGATTGAGGAGACGAAGTTAAAGATCGAGCAGGCCGAACGGGCCTACGATCTGGATAAAGCGGCTGAGCTCAAGTACGGGAAGCTCCACGAATTGGAGCGCACGCTGCAGGAGGAAGAAAAGAGGGTTACACAGAGAAACCAGGCCCCGCGTCTGATCAAAGAGGAGGTGGATGAGGAGGACATTGCGCAGGTGGTGAGCCGCTGGACCGGCATTCCGGTTGCCAAGCTTCTCGAGGGGGAGGGAGAGAGACTGCTTCACCTGGAAGAGAAACTACACAAGCGGGTGATCGGCCAAGAGGAGGCGGTTCGAGCCGTCGCCGAAGCGGTCATCCGCGCCCGCTCCGGTTTAAAGGATCCCCAACGGCCGATCGGGTCGTTCATTTTCTTGGGGCCGACCGGCGTGGGTAAAACGGAATTGGCCCGGGCGCTGGCGGAAGTTCTCTTCGACGACGAGCAGGCGATGATTCGGATCGATATGTCGGAATATCAGGAGAAACACACCGTCGCCCGCCTGATCGGGGCGCCCCCTGGCTACGTCGGGTTTGAAGAAGGGGGACAGCTGACCGAATCCGTCCGTCGGCGGCCCTACTGCGTTATCCTGTTCGACGAGATCGAGAAAGCGCACACGGACGTTTTCAACCTCCTTTTGCAGATCCTCGACGACGGACGATTGACGGACGGGCAGGGCCGGACGGTGGATTTCAAGAACACGATCCTGATCATGACCTCCAACCTTGCGGGTCTGGAGGCCGTCCGAAGCCAGTTCCGTCCGGAGTTCTTAAACCGGATTGACGAGGCCGTCGTTTTCCATGCCTTGTCCGAGGAGCATTTAAAACAGATTGTCGACCTCCAGCTGGCCCGTGTCGCCAAGCGATTGGAAGAGCGCCATATCCGACTGACGCTGACCGACTCTGCCAAGGAGCATCTGATCCGCGTCGGCCATGATCCGGCTTTCGGGGCCCGTCCTCTGAAGCGGGCGATCCAGCGGGAGGTGGAAACCGGCTTAGGGCGCCGTATTCTCAAAAGGGAAATCCAGGAAGGACAGGCCGTCCGTGTTGATTTTGACGCGAAACGGAAAGAGCTGGTCTTCAGGTCGCTTGACACGACCTAACCGTTCGTGATATGAAGGGTTACGAGAGCCGGAGTCTGTTTTGCGGGCTGAGGGAGGGCGAGGCATTTTAGAGTAACAACCGGGGAAGCTCTTTCTAAGAGATGATAAAACCTTGGTTGAGGCGACCACTACTCCCCGAGTGGATCAACCCAACGACGCAGCGCCATAAAAATTTAGTTTCAGCAGATCCCCCATCGCGCGGAGTCACTCTCTCTTCGTGAGCCCACTGCAAGAATTTCTCCAGCAACTGCAAAAAAAGCTTTCCTCCGTCAAGCAAACCCTCGTTTCTTCCTGGAAAAACCGACGACCGCGCGTGGTTTCGGAGAGAGAGAAAAGTCCGGTTGCTCCCGCAACGCCCGAGTGGCGCGAGCGGTTCTCGGCGATGTGGAAGAAAGGGTGGGCCGCTCTTCAAAAAGATTTTCAAGGCGACCTCGCGAAGATCACCCAATGGCTGGGGAAACTCAAATCCCGGCCCCAGCCGGTCGTTTCAAAGCAAGCTCCTTTAGCGTCTGCATGGCAACGATGGCTGGCTCGGTCCCCGAAACCCATTTCTACCGCACCGAAAACCCCGACGGCATCGAAAAAATGGTGGGAGATTTCATGGAGGGGCTTATCGGATGAAATTTTGGCGGAGTGGAAGGACCTGACGGATCAGGTCCGGCGACTGACCACGAAACTCAAGCGGCCCAAGCCGAGTGTCCCGCCACCCATTGCGAAACCCGCCGCCCCGCCGCCGTCTTCCGCAGCGAGAGTCCTGACAGCCCTCAAGAAGAAGTGGGAGATTTCATGGAGGGGCTTATCGGATGAAATTTTGGCGGAGTGGAAAGAGCTGACGGATGAGATTCGGCGACTCACGGCGAAACTAAGGCGATTGGTTGGCCGGCCTGCTGCACCGTCAGCGCCGTCCCCACCGAAGCCGGTTCCGCCGCCACCGGCACAGGCTGCGCCAAAACTGGTATGGCCGTGGCCGATGGTCCAGAAAGCGCCTCCGCAGACGCCGGCTGTTCCCAAACCTGCAGTTCCCTCGACGCCGAAGAAACGGTTTGAAGGCGCCATGAGTGGCGTGCAGGATCGGATTGGGCAGATTTGGAAGAAGACAACGCACATCCGGCCGCCGGTTCCCCGGCCGGCGGAATCTTCGGCGCGATTTCAAAGGACAGGGACGGAACGGATCGGCCGGAAATTCGCAGTCGGGCTGGATATCGGAGCCACCTCGTTGAAATGGGTCCAGCTTGGGTTGGTGGACGGGAAGATTCAAGTGGTGGATTTGGGGCAGGAATCAGTGATTCACCTGGCCGGATTGCCGGAACCCAGAAAGCAAGAGCAGCTGCGGGAGATTGTGCGCCAAGTGGTCAAGAAAAATCGCCTTTCCGGGCGCGCAGTCCTTTCCCTGCCGATGGAAGAGGCGAGTCTGCGTTTTTTAAAGATGCCGGCGCTGCCGGAGGAGGAGTTGGAACAGGCCATTCGCTGGCAGATTGAACAGACGCTGCCCGCCGGGGTTTCGTACGAAGATTTCACCGTGGATTATTCGACCCTCCAGCAAGAAGCGGGCAGTCAGTGGGAATCCCGCGTACTGGTGGCGACAGCCCAGCGCCGACGGGTCATGGCGCTGGTGGAATATCTGCGCCATGCGGGGCTCCAGCCTCTGGCGGTAGAAATCGCCCCGTTTGCCACCGCCGCCTGCGTGGAATGGCAGCATCCATTTCAACCAAGCGAGACAGTACTCTTGGTCCACCTGGGAGCCTCGGCTTCATCGATCGCCATCGTGACAAAGGGGCAGTTTGCTTTCGGCCAGCCGATGCCGATCACCGGAGCGACTTTAACGCAGGCTGTCGCCGATCAGATTCGCGTGACGGTCGATCAAGCAGAGGTTTTGAAACGGACGCACGGCCTTCTGGGCAGCGCTGAAGCCGCTTCGGACGAAGAGTCGCTGGTGGCCCAGGCGCTGGCTTCTCCTTTGGAGAATTTGGTTCTGGATATCCTGCAGGCGTTCAAAAACTTCTCCCGGCAGGTAACGCAATCCCAGGTCCAAAAATTCAATCGGGTTTATTTAAGCGGCGGCACGGCACAATTGCCGGGACTTCCCGGTTGGCTGGGAACACGTTTAGGCGTTCCGGTGGAGGTGGTGGATCCGTTCACCGCGGTTCCTATTCGAGAATCGGTGGCACGCCTTCAACCCTGGAACACCATGGCCTCCCGCTTTGCTGTCGCGATGGGCTTGGCCCTGCGGGAGGTGCCTTAAGAAGCGATGAGCATCAAGCGTCTGAATCTTTTGCCCAAGGAACTCCGACCGCGCACAGGGCTGCTTTCCCTCGGCCAATTCAAGCAGCAGTTTCAATACTCCCCGGCGTTCCGCTCGGCGACAATTGCCATCGGTCTTTTAGCGCTCGTCCCCATCGGGCAGGAAGCGGCCATGTGGCGGTATCGCTTCGGCCTACAGCAATGGGAGAGACAGCTCAAGCAGGCCCGTACCCTCAGCACCCAATTAAAGGTCCAGCAGGAAGGCTTGAAAGCCCAGCGGGCGGATCTGCTGCTCAAGCGCCAGCAGTTGGAGATCCGCCAGCAAACGCTGCTTCACGCGCACCAATCCCGAATCGCCGTTTCCACCATCCTGACGGAATTGGTGGAGGTGCTCCCCACAGAGGTTTCGGTGACCAACTTAAGCTACAACAGCGCGGTCCTCAAGATCGTCGGAAACTGCCCGGACGTCCAAATCGTCGGCACCCTGATGAATAAACTGGACGGGTCGGGCCGTTTTTACAATACCTCCTTTACGTACACGCAGCGGGTTGCTCCCAAGACCGGGACGGGATTCACCTTTGAAATCTCGACGGTGCCGGCCCTGCAGTTGCTGGAGGCCTCGTGAACGGGCCCAGCCAGATCCGAGAGTGGTGGATTGGTTTATCGGACCGGGACAAGAAAATGGCTGCTGCGGCCGTGGCCGTGGGGGTTGGGATTTTAGGCTATTCCATGCTGATCCATTTCCAGATGGTCCGGCTTGGAAAGATCCGTTCGGAATGGAAGGCCCTTGGCGAGCAGGTGAAGAACGTCCGCGCCGCTTTGCCGGATTTGAAGAAGGAGCGGGATGAACTGGACCGGCAGTCCTCGGAAGTGGATCTCCTGGAGAAGGAAACCCGGGGGATTGAAGAAAGCATGACAAGCCAAGAGGAAATCGGCCGGCTCTTGGGCGCGCTGGCTTCCCAGGCGGAGGGGCTGCGCGTGGCCTTCGAGGCGATCAAGCAAAGTTTGAAGGAAAACGCCGAGCAGGCCACTGTCTCCATCGACGTGGCTTTTGTCGCCCCGTACGAAGACTTGATCAATTACCTGCGTCGGGTGGAGCAGGTTTCGCCGTTTTTAAAAATCGCGCGGCTGGAGGTCGCAGAGCCCAAAGAGGGGATGCGGGCCGCCGGGGAGCTTGTCCGGATTATTCTGGAAACACCGCTGCGGGACGCGTCAAAACCGGCGCGGCCGCGATTCAGCCCGAAATTGTCCACGGTCCAGAAAGCGCCCCCGCCGGAAAAGATCACCTTATCGCGGAGTCCGTTCCTGGCGCGAAAGACGCCCTCGATGGAAGCGTCCAAAAAGCGCGCCGACATCAAGGTGAGGGGGATTACCTTGGCAGGAAAGGCAAGCACAGCGATCGTCAACGATGAAGTGGTCCGCGTGGGAGATGAGGTGAGCGATCTGACGGTCAAAAAAATTCTACCGGGCACCGTTGTTTTTTCCGATGGGGCGGAATCGTATGCGATCTCTCTTGAGTAACCTATAATAGGAGCTTAACGATGAGCTATAAGAGCTGGTTTCAAAACCTCCCGTGGCCGCGCTGGGCGGAGGTGCCAGCCGCGCAAGGCGCGAGGAGGAGGCGTAGCCGAAGGAGCGCTACGCCGACGACGAGCAACGCCGCGCGGCGAAGCACATCCGCCCAGCCCTTTGGGTTGCGGCGGCAGGCCGCCGTCTCCGGCGTCACTCCTCCTCGGCGTATCGCTGTGGATACGCCATCGTCGTCGCTCCTGGGATCCGGCGGCCTGGCGCACGCAACGCGGCTCACGCGAAGTTTTGAAACCAGCTCTAAGTTAAGAGCGGCACTGATCGCACTGCTTCTCGTCACCCAAGGATTCCCACTCACCGTTTCTGCGGAAGACACTTCCACCCAAGAATCGGGAAAGGTGTCGCTGGACTACCGGGACGTCGATCTCTCGAACGTGCTGAGGGCCCTTTCTTATACGTATCACCTCAACCTGGTCACCTCCAGCGATGTGAAGGGCAAGGTGACGATCAACCTCAAGGACGTCACGGTGGATGAAGCGCTGGAGGCCATCCTCACCAGCAACGGGCTTTCCTACATACGCAAGGGCAGCGTGATTTACATCAACTCGAGTTCCCAAGACACCGTCTCCATGATGAGCCAGCCGGTCCGGCTGAAATACCTGAAGGCGGTCGATGCCCAAAACCTTGTTCGCAAATCGCTCTCAACCAAAGGGGACATCAAAGTGGATGAAGTGTCCAACACTTTAGTCCTCACCGACTTTCCGGCCAACATCGAGCGGGTGAAACTTCTGCTGGGAGGGATTGATGTGGCGCCGCAGCAGGTTTTGATCGAAGCGAAGATCGTCGACATCACCTCCAAGGACCTGCGGAACATGGGGGTGACCTGGAGCGCCGACTGGAAACCAATCGGGGACACCAGAGGAATCTTTCACCGCGGTACCCGATTCCAAGAGGAAGGCAAAGTCACACAAACCTTGGCCGGGACCTCCAGCACTTTAAGCGGCGGCCAATTCAAGGTGGACACCTTAACCTTCAAGGGTCTTACTGTCACGGCAACGCTGGATGCCCTGGTCCAGGACCAGAAGGCGCACCTGTTGGCCAGCCCCTCGATTGCAGTCTTGAACAACCAAGAGGCGCGGATCGTCATCGGAGAGAAGGTGCCGTTTAAGGAACGGACGCAAACCACCACGGGCACCACAGAAACCACCAAATTCATCGACGTCGGGACCACCCTGCGGGTCACGCCGTCCATCAATGCCGACGGCTACATCACCATGCGCGTCCATCCTGAGGTCAGCTCCGTTTCAGCCCTCTTGGATGCAGGCCCCCGCATTACGACGCGCGAAGCGGACACCACCGTTCGAATCAAAGAGATGGAGACGATCGTCATCGCCGGATTGATCAAGCAGGAGGATAACCGGACCAAGTCCGGGATACCCTTCCTCGGACGGCTGCCCGTCCTGGGTCTTCTCTTCGGCAGTCGCAGCGGAGACAAAACCCAAACCGAGTTGGCGGTCTTCATTACGCCGCGGATCATCCGTTCCCGACAGGAAATGGAAATCCTTACCAACAGCCAGAATGCTCAAGAGCAGGCGGCGGCGACCGTGCCCACGACAGGGTCTTTAGGAATTATCCTCAGCCTGTTTGAGAAAGCGGACCGCTTGGAACGCGGCGTAGAGCTCGAGAGCCGCCGCAAGCCGGAGTGGTTCCGCCGCGAGCAGGCGGCAAATCTGTACGAGCATATCGCCGAGGAATTTCCGGACTATCCACAGGCGCCCGAATCCCTTTATCGAGCCGCCCGCCTGAGGATGACGGCCAGAGATTTCCAGCGGGCCAGCAGGGATCTCCAGCAGCTGATGCAGAAATATCCCTCCGACTCCATCATCCCAAAAGCCACAAGTTTGCGCAGCCAGGTGGATCGCCAACTCGAACGACCCGGCAAAACCGCCGACAAGGTCTCTCAACCCCGAGACATCAAAACCTTCGTCCAAACCGGTACCACAGGTCAGTGAGACAGGGGAACGATGCCTCGCTTTACCTACCAAGCCAGAGATCGGGTTGGCCAATTGGTGGTGGGAGTTCTTGAAGGGCCCGACGATCGGACGGTTGCCGCCACTCTAAGTCGTCAGGGCTACCAGCCGGTCAGGATCCAGCGGCAGGGTTCCTCCACCCGGCGGTTGGATGCCCTCCTTTTTTGGAAGCGTCATCGGGTCGATCGGCAGGAGGTGTTGATCCTGTTTAGAGAGCTCGCTGCCTTGCTGCGTGCCGGCATTCCTCTGGCAACGAGTTTGGACGGAGCAATCCAGCAGACCCAAACAGCCGCCCTTCGCCAGACGCTCGGGCATGTCGCCAGGGATGTGCAGGGGGGCGCCAGCCTTTCTGAGGCGATGAGCAAGTACCCCGAAGTTTTCCCGGAGCTCTTCATCAGCATGGTCCGCGTCGGCGAAGTCGCCGGCATCTTGGACCAAGTGCTTGAGCAGTTGGCCCAATTAGGGACGCAGGAGCTGGAGACCCGCTCGAAGATTCAAGCGGCATTCCTCTATCCCATGGTGCTGGTCGGCTTCGCCTTGGTGGTGGTGACGGTTTTGCTGGTCGGAGTCCTGCCGCAGTTCATCTCCGTCTTCGAGGCCTCCAAGGTGTCGCTGCCGTTGCCGACAAAAGTCCTGCTGGGCTTAAGCGGGATTGTCCGGCGTTTTTGGTGGTTTCTCCTGTCTGCCTGCGGGGGAGGCGTTTGGTGGGTGAGGCGGTATTATGAAACTCCGAAGGGGCGCTGGAGGATCGATCGGCTGTTCCTGGCCCTTCCTTTAATAGGGATTTTGTACCGCAAGCTGCTCATTGCCAGGATCGCCAGGATTCTGGGGGCCATGCTGAAGACCGGCGTACCGCTTTTGGAGGCGCTGACCGTAGTCGAGAAGACGGTTCCCAACGTGGTTTTCCAACGGACCCTTCAGCGCACCCGTTCCGCGGTGGCGGAGGGGCAGAGTCTTGCCGATCCGTGGACCGCGAGCGGTCTTTTCCCCCCCTTGGTACTCCAGCTGGTGAGCGTCGGCGAGCGGACCGGCCAGCTGGACGTCATGCTCGATGAGGTGACCACTTTCTACGATCCGGAGATTGAACTGACCATCCGCAACCTCACCACCCTGCTGGAACCGGCCCTTTTGATGATCATGGGTCTGCTGGTTGGTTTTATTGCCTTGTCGGTTTTACTGCCGATTTTCCAACTGATCCATGTGTTCAGGAGATGAAGATGAAAAACAGAATCGGGTTCACCCTGCTGGAACTTCTCATCGTTATTTCCATCATTGCCATCCTGGCGGCGGCCATCATCCCGAACTTTGTCGGATTCGATTCCGAGGCGCGGATTGCAAGCACCCAAACGAACTTAAGCACGCTGCGGACCCGAGTCACCTTATTCCGGGCGAAGGAAGGAAAATACCCCGAGTCGCTGGATGAGCTCCTGACGAAAACCTACGATGACATGGGGGTCCAGCGGCCTTACCTGGAAAAGATGCCGGCGGAACTGATCTCCAGCAAAGCGGGCAACAACACCACCGAATCGCGGCTGGCCAAAGAAGGGCTGCTCGGCGATGGGGGCTGGACCTACATCCGGGACCGGGCCCAGGTGGTGGTGGACATCACGGAACCGCTCACCGATCGGTGGGGGAATTACAAGGACCAGAAGCCAAGTGAGTGGTAGACACCACATCGTCATGACGAGTCCGCCCCTTCGGCTTCGCTCAGGGCAGGCTCCGGCGGACGTGGCCATCTCGTTTTTAGAGGAGAGATTGCCACGGCCCCTGCGGGGGCCTCGCAATGACGGGCGCGGCATTGTGCTCCTGGGCGCGCTGATCATCCTGCTGACCATCAGCTTGATCGGCGCGACACTCGCGTCCTTTTTCTTTTCGGTGAATACCGTGGCGGAGGTGGAGCTCAGCCGAGCGCAAGCGCTCTACTTGGCGGAAGCCGGCATTGCCAACGCGGTTCAGCAGCTCCACCAGGGGGGCTTGAGCGGCGATGTGGAACAACATCTCGGTCCAACGTCGCTGGGAGAAGGCGAGTACGAGGTGACCCACGATCCAGCCGCAGGCCTCATCACGGCCACCGGCAAGGTTCGCGGGGTCAAACGCACGATCCAGGTGAAGTATCTCCCCTTTTAGCGGGAGCCGTTTGTCATTGCGAGCCTGCCGAAGGCAGGCGAAGCAATCTCGCTTTTAAATGAGATGGCTGGGTATGTTTATTTCTTGATGTTCGATTCCATAACAGAAGCCATTGAGAGGGAGAAACAGATCAAAGCCGGCTCGAGGCAGAAGAAGATCAGCTTGATTCAAACGAGCAATCCATTGTTTAGGGATCTATATGACGGGAACGGGCGAGGGTTCACGTACATCGAGGTCTTGCTGACGCTGGCCATTCTGGCCGTCCTCTTCGTTCCGACGATGCAACTGTTCTCCCACGCGATGGAGGCCACGCGGACTTCCCGGGACCTGATGACCGCCGTGAGCCTGGTCCGATGGGAAATGGAACGGGTCAAAAACATCGGAGTCAGCGTCGAGCGACTCAAGGCCGCGGGAAACGTCGTCTGGCCGCAGGAGACAGAAGAACCGGTCTCACTCAACGGCCGGGAGTGGCGCATCTACCGAATCCTCAAAGAGGGATCTGCGCCGTTGGAGGTCACCGTTGAGGTTCGGGCTGAAAAAGAGACCAAGCCGATGGCCCGTCTCGTCACGCAGCTTGCCGACACGTCCTGGAGCCAGGAGCAGCAGGTGAGCCAATGAGAAAAGGCCGTGGGTTTACGCTCATCGAGCTGCTCATCGCCATGGGGGTGGCGGTCCTTATCTTGGGGGTGGTCTACTTCAGTCTGTCCTCGGCGATGGAAAGCTGGCATTACACGCGCGATGAGCTGGCGCTGCAGCAGGTTTTAAGCGGCGTTTTGGAAGGGATCCTCGATGGGGACGATTTCAATCCCGGCTTGCGGTCCGCCATCGAGATTACACGAGCCGGGGACGACGAAGTCGGCTTCGTTCTGCCCTGGGACGAAGAATTTCCAGCGGCGTCCGATCTGGAAATGGTTCAATTGGCGCAATACATCGAGCCGGGGGCCGGCGCGCCCATCGCGGAAATGTATTTTCCAGAGACGAGAACGCACAAGCCGATTCCAGTCGCTCTGGACAACCCCGACGACCTCACCGGACACCCCCGAATCAAGCTCGGGTTCCGGCCGCTGTCCGGCAGTACCCTTCGCGTCAGCTATCACCCCGACCCCAAGCGAGTGCCGGAGGCCATTGCCACCTTTCGTTACGATCCGGGGCCGCACACGGTTTTTCAGGACCAAGCCAGCGGTGCGGAACAGCTCGGCAAGAACAATTTCGGCGTCGTCATCACGGACTGCTCTTTCCGATACTACGATCTGTTGAACAACCGGGTGGTGGAATCCGGCGACGTTCCTCCGGAATCCCTCCCGCTTATCGGAGCGGTGGAGGTGAGGTTGACCGGCACGTTGGGAGCGCACACCCTGACACTGTGGGGGATGGTGATGCTGCGCAACAGCTCGCGGCACAGCGGGCTGCTTGTCCTGCACCCGGGTCTGCATGTGCCGATTCCAGACAGCCACACCATCCGGACATTCACCTTGACCAATTTGGTCGGGGTCTCCAACGAGGACGAGATCCAGCTGGAGGCCCGTCCCAAATTCGGCAAGATCTGGCGGGTGACGGTCCGCTTTGAGCGGTTTGGGCTGGCCAGGGCGCTGATCGCCCAAGTCACGGTGGAATATCCTCCCGGGAACCCGGTTTTCACAGACAGGCTCCGGACGAGCGTTGACCTGGGGCTGGACCTTCTGTCCATAGGACCGGGCGGCCTGTACGACTATGACGACGATCCGGGTGTGGACGATGTTGTTATCGTTGAAGGGGATCCGGTCATTTTGGCAGTCACCAAAATGGACATGAAAGGGGCGGCCTGTTTCATTCAGCCCTAAAAGGGGATTGTGGTATACTTGGCGTATAGAAAATTTGGAATGGCAGGAGAGCGAAAAGGGCAAACTCTGAGTGATCAGAGGACGCAAAACCACGGGTCCATCCCACCCGCTATCTTTTGGAGGACGGACAGCCGGGTTGCCGCACCATGAATCCTCAGGGCGATCGCCTTGAGGATTTTTTCATTTTGGGCAAAGGAGCACCATGAGATTGCTTCGGGCACTGCGTGCCCTCGCAATGACGACAGGATTGATCGCGATGGTCTTGCAAGTTCCAGTCCCTGTTTTCGCGGCGGTCAAGACGTTCTCCGGGGGCGGAGACGGAACAACGTGGCATGACATCTCGAACTGGGTCTCCCCCGGCGTGCCGGCCCAGACCGACGCCGTGACGGTGGACAAGGTCTCTGCCAACCTTTCCATTCAGAAGGATTTTACCGCCCAGTCGATCACCGTCGGCGGCAGGACCACTTCCACCTTGTCCGCGGAATCCTTTGTCTTCGGAACAATCGTTCCCACCAGCACCGGCACCAGCACGCCGGCGATCCTGATCCGGAAAGGCGGGACGGTTGTCCTGCACGGGTCCGGGACGATCAAGCTGAAGGGGCCGTTCAAGAACACGGAAGAATCGCTGCCGACCGAGCCCAGCGTCCAGATTTTGCTGCAGTAGGGAGGGGGAAATGCAGTTTATTATTAGTGAGCGTGCTTATGCTTGGATTCGTGCCGATGGTCAATGTACATCACAATCAGCACGAAAATCAGGAACAGCAATGGAACCGAGAGCATTACCCACATGGCTAGTCGTCTCCTCTGATTTTAGGTTCAACAAAAATGCTGCCCACCAACATTATGCCACACATCAAGCCCAAGGCAAGCCGCAAGGCCAAGCCAAGCTTTTCAAAGAAATAGCTAGCCAAGCCGATTGCGAAGATTGTTTTTCCCAAGTCAGCAATGATTCGAGCAATGAATTCGCGTCGAGTTGCGCCGAAAATAGGCATTTTCATTTATATGAATATATTATGTAATAAATACAACTTTTTGTCAAGAGGAAAACTGAAGGCTATCGGCTTCGCACTCATGATAACTTTCGGGTTTTCCTCGGGGGCTTACGCGGGACAGCTGCAGTTTGACGGGGTGCCGGTGGACATCACCACGTCGGACAACGAGGACCTGGTGATCGCCCCCGGTTCCGGCGGCACCACCCAGATCGGCACCAAGAGCGGAACGCGGGACATCGCCACCGGCAACAACGACCTGTTCATCACGGGAAATCTGGAAGTGGAAGGCCTCACCCGGCTGGAAGGGGCGCTCACCCTCAATGGAGCTTTCTCCATTAACAAGTCGGTCACCTTCGGATCCGCCTCCAGCGATACCGTCACCTTCAACGCCGCCACCGTCACCTTCGCCGCCGCCACGGTCGTTTCACCGGCAACGTCCACAACAGCGCTGAACTTTGCCTCCGGTTTGCTGGACCTGGATACCACCAATTCCCGCATTGGCATCGGAACAACAAGTCCGTCCTACAAACTGGATCTGCTGGATTCCGGAACAGCGGCGAACATCCGCGCTTTGAACATCTCGCAGACCGGAGCAGTGACCGGCACAGGGTACGGCGCGTACCTCAGCAAGACAGGGGCCTCCACGACGAACGTGGGGCTTTATGCGACGGCGTCCGGAGCGACAAACAACTATGCGGCGATTTTTGACGGTGGGCGGGTTGGGATCGGCTCGACGGCACCGGCGGCGACGCTGGACATCGTCAACACGGCAACCAGCGGCGGTTTACCCACGCTGGCCCTGACTCCAGCGGCCCACACGGCGATGACGGCGGAGGTGAACGATCTTTCCGTGGCGGCGCACACCGACACGATCACGGGTGGCTACGCCGCCCAGCGGTTCATCTTGTTTAACACACCGCGGATCAACGCGGCCTCCGCTCTGACGGTCACCAACGCGGACACGGTGAACATTGCAGGGCTACCGACAGCGGTTGGTTCGGCAACGATCGCCGGAGCGACAGCGCTGCGGATCCCGGTGGCGCCGCAAGCATCTGCCAATGTGGGGTTGGTGTCGTTGGGTTCCGGGGCGTGGGATGGCTCGACGAGTGGATACTTTGGGACCAGTTCCTCTTCCAATTCAAGCGGAACAATCTTTGCGATCAATGCCGCCTCCGGCTATGCCGGTGATTTGGCGAATTGGGAGATCGCCGGCTCCAGCAAGTTCAAGGTGGACTCCAGCGGCAACCTGACGATCGCCGGCACCCAGACCATCGCCGGCGGCACCACCATTTCCGGCGACCAAACGATCACCGGCAACCTCTCTGTGAACGGCAACACGACGTTGGGGAATGCCTCCAGCAAAACGGTGACCTTCAACGCCGGCACCGTCACTTTTGCCAATGCGACGGCCGTGACACTGGCGACTTCGACGACCGCGCTGAACCTCTCCTCCGGCCTTTTGGACCTGGACACCACCAACTCCCGGGTGGGCATCGGGACGACGAGCCCGGCTAACAAGCTGGCTGTGAATGGATCAGCGGCCTTCGGCACGTACGCCGGTACGGCTGCTCCCAGCAACGGACTGATCGTCAGCGGCAGCGTCGGGATCGGAACAACGAGCTCCCCGGGCGCCGGGAAAGCAGCCATCGTGTACAGCGGCACGGACACCATTTTTGGGAATAACGGCGCGCAGTCGTATACGCTTGAAATCCACAATTCCAATACCACGAACAACAACTGGGCGAGCATCATTTTTGGGGATACCAGCGCCACCATATCCGCTGCCGTTGCCGCCCATCTCACCAACCATGCGACCAGTACGGGAGAGCTTTCGTTTTTCACTCAGAGCGGCAGCGCTCTGAATCAGAATATGCTGATTGACGCCAACGGCAATATTGGGATCGGGACGACCTCGCCGCTTTCCGGCTTTAAGCTGGAAGTGCGCAGCACAAGCACAGCTACTGATGCCCTCGTTTTAACCCGTACCCCCACCGGTTACGGAACCAACCTTTGGTTCAGGAATACGACGGATGGTATCTCTTCTGGGATTGGAACCACCGCTGACACCTCCGGCGGCGGCCTTAAAGGAAATCTGGGCTTTTATGTCAATGGGAACGGTTCCGTCAGTGGGGTCTCAGAGGCGATGGTCTTAACCAGCACCGGTCGGTTGGGGATAGGATCAATCTATCCGGTGGCAACTTTAGATGTTGCCTCTACGGCAACCTCCGGCGGCATCCCTACGCTGGCGCTGGCCCCTGCAGCGCACACGGCGATGACAGCGGAGGTGAGCGACGTCTCAGTGGCGGCGCACACGGACACGATCACGGGGGGCTACGCGACCCAGCGGTTTATGGTGATCAACACGCCGACGATCACGGCGGCCTCAGCGCTGACGGTCACTAATGCCGACACGGTGAACATCGGAGGTCGTCCGACGGCGGCCGGCTCTGCGGTGATCACTGGGGCGAGCGCGCTACGTATTCCTGTCGCGCCGCACGGGAGCGCGAATGTTGGTCTCGTCTCACTCGGCTCCGGCGCGTGGGATGGAGCGACGGCCGGCTTCTTCGCCGGCTCGGCGAGCGGGACGGTGCTGGCGATGAACGCCGCCTCCGGCTACGGCGGGAATCTGGCGGACTGGCAGGTGGCCGGCTCCAGCAAGTTCAAGGTGGACGCCAGCGGGAACCTGACGGTGGCCGGGACGCAGACCTTCACGGGAAACACGACGGTGTCCGGGACCCTGACAGTCAATGGAGCAACGTACTTGGCGACAACCTCCGGCAATGTCGGCATCGGGACGACAAGCCCAAACTATAAGGTTGATATAAGGACAGGGACAGATCAACATTTTGGTGTAGGCGGACCGGTTGGATTAGCAAGCGGACTCAGCCTTAGCGCAGCGAATGATGCAAATAACGCCAATGTTCCACTGGAAATTAGAGGCACGACAATTGTGCTGAATACTCTAAGCGGCGGCAACGTCGGCATCGGAACGACAAGTACGGGATATAAGTTGGAGATAAACGGCACTGTAGGTTTTACAAGCGGGGCTGCCGGCATCGTGCTGGATAATGCTACAGGAGCAGGCGCAGCGAGTTCCAAGTACATCAATGGGGCCGGCGGGGCGTTTGGCGCCAACAAATCCTTAGTGCTCAATGTTCCAACTGGAAACGGAATCGAATTTGCGAAGAACGGTATTGATCAGGTGGTTATTGATACCGCCGGCAACGTCGGGATTGGATCTTCCGCTCCGGCGGCGGCGCTGGATGTGGTGAGCGCTGCAACGAGCGGCGGGCTGGCAACGCTGGCGTTAACGCCTGGGGCGCACACGGCGATGACGGCGGAGAAGAGCGACATCTCGGTGGCGGCGCACACGGACACGATCACGGGGGGCTACGCGACCCAGCGGTTTATGGTGATCAACACGCCGACGATCACGGCGGCCTCAGCGCTGACGGTCACTAATGCCGACACGGTGAA
>OBEQ012188401.1_pt1 | contig 17076 bp, 10 predicted proteins | sample 1670901 | NCBI WGS metagenome assembly OBEQ01 (sample SAMEA104232315, study PRJEB22302) | groundwater metagenome | biome: forest; feature: aquifer; material: groundwater | place: USA | collected 2011-08-07 | depth 5.4 m
CCCTGGGCCAGAACGCGATCGATCACCCTCGTGAACTTCGCCGTAGGCTGTGCGCCCGACACGTAATACCCGCCGACGCTGAACGCGGGGGTGCCGCCGATTCCGGCGTCCTTCGCCGCCTGCGCGTCCGCATCCACCCTTGGCTTGTGCGTGTGCCGATCGAGCGCAGTTTTGAACTTCGTCATGTCGAGACCGATTTCGCGCGCGTAGCCCTCGAGCGCTTGGCGCACCAGCCCGTCTTGCTGTTTCTGCGCGCCGAGGAGCTTGTCGTGCATCTGCCAGAACGCACTGTCCCCCTTCTGCTTTTGGACTTCGATCGCCGCTTCTGCGGCAAGCGCAGCGTCGGGGTGCATTGGCAACGGGAGGTTGCGCCAAACGAGGCGCGCCTTGCCGGGATATGCCTTCATGATCTCGCGCATCGTGTCGGCCGACTTAGCCGTGTAGGGGCACTGGAAATCGCCGAAGACCTGAATCACGACCGGGCCTGAGCCCTGGCTCGGAGCACCGGCAGCGAGAGGCACGATCTTCACCTCGGGTTCGAAGCCGCCTTTCCCATCTTTGATCAATGCGTCGTAGAGAGCTGCCGGCGCCGTTCCTTTTGCAAGCAGCGCATCGGCGTGGCGGATTTCCTCGTCCACGATCTTCTCGAACTTCTCCATGGGTTGCGCGCCGACGAGGCGGCGTCCATTGATGAAGAAATGGGGTGTGCCACTCGCCTTCACGTCCTCGGCGAGCGCCGCATCGGCATCGATCGCTGCCTTGTAGCGATGCGTACGGATGGCGTCTCGCGCCCGCGCGACATCTAGGCCATTTCGATGCGCAATCCCCTCGAGGTCTGCATCTTCGAGCTTTGGTTGGTACGCAAAAAGGTCGTCGTGCACTGCCCAAAATGCTTGATTGCCTTTTTGCGCGCGCGCCTCGCGCGCAAGTTGTGCGGCCGGCTCCGCGCGCGGATGGAAGGGAAGGGGCTCGTCCTTCCAAACGAAGCGCACTTTGTCCCCATACTTGATGCGCAGCTTGGCGAGCGTCTCTTCTACGCGCTTGCAAAAGGGGCACTGAAAGTCCGAAAACGTCACGATCGTCACGCGCGCATTCGGGTTGCCGAGGACGGGGCTCGCTCCGACGAGCACTTTCCACACCGCGGTGTCCTCGCCTTCGGAATCGTCGTCCGGCTCCGGAGCCGGCTTGCTCTTGTAGTTTTCCGTGGCCCGCGCGACGTACACGCCATCGGCGGGAGTGCCTTTGGACACTGCGGTTTTCGCGCTGGCGAGCTCTTGATCGACGATGGCGACGAACTTCTCGAGCGGCTGCGCGCCCGAGAGGTTGATTCCATTGACGAAGAACGCAGGCGTTCCACTCACGCCGACCCGTTTGGCCAGCGCGTGATCGCGGTCGACCTTGTCGCCGGCAGCGTGCCCCCGGATCGAGCGCTGGTAGCTCTCCGGGTTGACTCCCGTTGCCGTCGCATATTCGGCGAGGGACTCTTCGCCCAGGCGCTGCTGGTTCTCGAAAAGCGTCTTGTAGAACGCCCAGAACGCGGAGTCGCCACCGAGAGCGCGAACGACCGCGCCGGCCTCGGCCGCCTTTCGCGCGTGCTGGTGAAAGGCGAGCGGTTCGTTCTTCCAGACGATGCGAAGCCTCTCTGGGCCATACTTTTCGGCGAGGGCTTCGATCGTTTTTGTCGCGCGTGCCGTAAATGGGCACTGAAAATCGCCGAAGAAGACGATGGTGACGGGGGCGTTCCGGCTTCCGCGCACCGGGTCGCCGGCCCAGATTGGGACCGGTGCGTCGTCTTCGCTCGGCGGAGCGGCATGCGCCCCCACGAGAGGGGTGGACGGCGGCAGCGCTGTCGGCACGACCACGCTTTCCGGGCTCGGCGGAGGAGCTGCGCCGCAGCCCGAGGAGATGAGTACGGCAACAAGAAGGGTGAAGAGAGCTTCTCGACGCATGGGACAGATTACTTACTGTCCGCCTGGCGTGTTTGCCAGCCCGGCGGGCTATTTTGCGCTGGCCACCGTCCCGATCCGGCGTTGGTCGAATCACGCAATTCGAGGTAGAACCGAGGAGCGCTCATGAGAGCTCTTCTTAGACTGGTACAGCTCATCCTCGCCCTTGCCGCCGTTTTGCTTCCGACGCGGGCGCTCGCCGACAAAGTCCTGGTGCTCCCGTTTACGAGCGTGGGCCAAGCGACGAGCAAAGAGCTCGACGATGCCCGAGTCGCGACCAAGAGCGCGGTGGCGCAGAAGGGGCACACGTTGCCGAGCGACTCCGAAGTGCTCAGCGCGCAAATGGCGACCAAGGACGGCGTTGCCGACACCAGCCAGGAGTACCGCGCCGCAGGACGAGCGAGCGGCTCGCAGTGGACGGTTGCGGGGCGCGTGGATCCGCGCGGAGCAACCTACCGCCTCGAGCTCGAAGCGGGTCAGGTCGACTCCGGGCGTGTGGAATCGCTGGCGCGCGAGATCGAACCTTCGGACGCGGTAAACCAGATTGGCGAGATGCTCGCGCTCCTTCTCCGCCCCGAGGGAATCGCGAACGCGGATATTCCATGGAAGCGCGGACAACCGAAGCCGCAGCCGCCAAAGCCAGCGGCGCCGCCCACCCCTCCGCTTCCTCCTCCTCCCCCGCCGCCTCCGGCAGTGAAACACACCTACGCCGAGGGGCATCCGATCGCCGTTGGCGCGGGCGTTGCGTTGACCGGTGCGGTGTCGCGCCCGCAGAATGCGATGGGCCCTGGAACGGCGTTGCTCGTGGCAGCAAGCGGTGGCTATGCGCTCGACGCCGTCCCCGGTCTCGAAATTCGCGGCGACGTCGCCGGTTCGGTTCTCGGGCCGGGCTCCATTCTCGCCGACGCCGGAGCGCGCTACGCGATTGCAGTCGCACCCACGGCGCGTCTGTTTGCGGGACCGGAGGCTACGGTCGGCGCATTTTTTCCGACCGGTGGTGACCGCTCTGCCCGTTTCTATGCACGTGGCTCTGCGTTCGTCGCGCTCGGTCTCGGCGATCGCGTCCAGATCGAAGCGAGTGGCGATTTTGCTGCAGCGCTGGGTGGATCCAGCGCGCTCGTATTCGCGGGCGGCGCATTGCGCGGGCTCGTTCGGTTCTGACGCGTGCTTCTCGCGACGCCCGAGGACACGACGCGGCTCGGCGAACGGATTGCAGCCGCACTGACACCGGGCGACCTCGTGCTTCTCTCTGGAGGACTCGGCGCGGGAAAAACGTACCTTGCGCGCGCCATCGCACATGGCCTCGGTGTGCCCGAAGACGAAGCGATCGTGAGCCCGACGTTCACGCTGATGCAGGAGTACACGACACACAGGGCGTCGATCGTTCACGCGGACCTTTATCGTCTGCGTGAGAGTGCGGCTGGCCTCGATGTCGAGATTGCGCGACTAGGGTTACGCGAGCGACGCGCCGAGGGCGCCATCGTGCTCGTGGAGTGGGGAGAAGACGCCATCTCGGCGCTCGGTGGCGCGCCCGACCTCGTGGTTTCGCTCGTCCCGGCCGGCGCCACGTCCCGCGTCGCCACGCTCAAAGGGCCGCGCGCTGCGGCTTTCGGTGGTGGCGAGCCGGGGACATCTCTATGATTTGCATCATGCGACGTATCAAGTGGTTGGCCGCGTTTGGTTCTTTGGTGGCCCTGTTCGATTGCGTCGGAGACGAGCCGAATGTGAGCGGCGGGGCCGACGGCGACAACGTCCTCTTGACCGCGTTCTAGCGTCTTGTCGCAGGCGTGGCACCTCGTCGGTACGGCCTTTCTCCTCGGGGGCGCGACCCTCATGGTCGGCGCGAGTGCCCCCCAACGCCGAACGCACCTACCTGACGTCGGCATCAAACGCGCCGCCGCCGGAATGCGTCTCGGGAGTCGCGCTAGCCCGTTCTCGCTCCACGCATCGCGCGGCGCCATTACCGTACGCACGCGTGACGATCCGACCGAGCACGAGCTACTGCTTTCGCTCGTCGTGAACGGCAATCCAAGACCTCTCGCGATCGGCCCCCAGGATCTTCGTGCCGTGGAGAAGGACTCTTTCGGTGCCGCCATTCCCTTGTCGCTGGGCGTCGAAGAGGCGGGCGCACTCTTCGACGTGCGCGTCGATCCGGTCACCTCCGCGCTCGTGATCGAGCTGCGCATGGTTCCCAAGACTCCGCTTTTGTCGGCGCACACCATCGCGCTTCGCGTGGACACTCCTACGCGTGGTCGGCCCACCTTCGTGAGCGGCACCGGCAAGCTCGCCGATCTGGGCACCGCCACCGGAACGATGGCCGTGCTCGACAGCCCCCCGCGGCCGTTTGGATTCACCTCTACACGCGGTCCTCTCGACATATCGACCGTCGCCGACGATGGCAGTCAAGATGCGTCGGCGCCGATGCACCTGGCCATCACCAGCGCCGAGGCGACCTTCGACGGAACGAAGGACGCTAGGGCGGAGCTTCGCGTCGTCGTCGGCACATCGAGCGGCGACGTTTGGCGCTCGATGTTCAAATCGTCCGAGGTTGCGACTCAAAAGGTGCGCGGCATCGTCACGGGCACGGGTGAGCGTGCGCACGTCTTTGGCCTCGATGGAGAGGGGCTACCGCGCGTCTACGTGGGCACCGACGAAAGCGGGCGATTCGAAGTCGATGTGCCCTCATCGGTGACCCAGTGGTACGCGGCGCTCGATCCCACGCGCACGAGCGCTCCCATCTCGTTCCCGCCGGGAACACCGTGGGACCTGAAGCTCGACGTTTCTCCAGGTGGAGAGCTCGCGGTGGACGTCACCGATGCCGACACCGGGGCTCCTGTCACCGCGCGCCTCCTCGTGCACGGCATCGACGGAACCATGGACCCGAGCTTCGGTCCCGACTACCGCGCCTCGGGTGCCGGTCCCATCATCGATTCGTTGCGCGGTCAGGTCTGGACGCCGCTGCCCGCGGGGCGCTACCGCGTCGCGGCGACCAAGGGCATCGAGTGGAGCATCGACGCGAAAACGATCGATATCGTCAGCGGACGCAGCGCTTCGGCAGAGCTCGTTCTGCGTCACGTCGTGTCGACACCCGGCGTCGTGGGATGCGATCTGCACGTTCACGCGCGTCCGAGCTTCGACACGCCTGTTTCCCCCGAAGATCGCGTGTTGTCGCTCGTCGCGGCGGGGATCGACTTCGCCGTGCCGAGCGAGCACAACCTCGTCGGGGACTATGGGCCGGCGCTCGACGCGCTGAATCTGGCCAATCAGCTGGCCTTCGTCACGGGCGTGGAGATCACTACGTACAATCCCCGTTTGGGTCACTTTGGCGTCTTCCCGTATCCTCCCGGCCCAACGCCGCCTTACCGTGGGACGAGCGCCACTGCCGTGTTCGCTGCCGCGCGCCGCGGCGATCCGAATCGCGTGCTCGTCGTGCACCACCCGCGCCTCCCGCAGGCCATCGGATACTTCGAAATCTTTCAGTACAGCCCGGACGCGGCGATGCCTCCGTCTCGCATGCGCACCGACTTCGATGCCATCGAAGTCTACAATGGCTACGACGCGAGTCGCGTGCAGCGCGTGGACGCCGTGCTCCGGGATTTCTACTCACTGCTCAATCTCGGTCGCCGCTACGCAGCCACTGGGAGCAGCGACTCGCATCGCATCCAGTTTCAGTGGGCCGGTTACCCGCGCACAATGGTTTCGGTCGGCGAATCCGCGGCAGGCGACACGGGCCGCGCGATCGACACCTCCACGGTTGTCGCTGCAATCAAGAGGGGGCGCGCGATCGTGACGAGCGGGCCGATCTTCGACGTCGATGTTCGCGGCGCACACCCCGGCGAAGAGACAGACATTTCCGGCGACGCCATCACGGCGCACGTCACCGTTCGCGCGGCGCCTTGGATCGACGTCTCATCGCTCGAATTCGTGGTGGGCGGTCGCGAGGCGCTCAAGATTCCCATTCCCACGCGCCCCACCCAGCTCGGCCCCGAGCCTGGCACACGCGAAGAGGCCGCTCTTCGCACCGTGCGCTACGACGCCGAGGTGAGCGTTCCTATTGGCGCCGATAGCACGTGGCTCATCGTCATCGCGCGCGGCAGTCGCGCAATGGACGACATCCTCCCGTTCATGCCCGTGACGCCGCTCGCCTTCACCAATCCAATTTGGTTGAACCGACCCGGACGCCCCATGCCGAAACCCGCCCCCACTCGACGACCTTCCCCGAACGCGCCACACTAAGGCTCACCCGTCCGTACTCGGACGCACCCTTCAAACGCCCAGTCCTACAAAGATGCTACGGTGGGCCAGGAACTTAGCTAGACGGTAAGGGGTTTTACCGGGGGACGCGCGGCGCCTTGAACCAGACGTTTGGTCGATATCGATTGCTCGAGAGGCTGGGCCAAGGCGGAATGGCCGAAGTCTTCAAGGCCAAGAGCTACGGTGTCGAGGGCTTCGAGAAGGTCGTCGTCATCAAGCGCATTCTTCCCGAGCTCGCGCGGAGCAAAGAGTTCGTGGACATGTTCATCCACGAGGCCAAGCTGGCTGTGCGACTCTCGCACGCGAACATCGTTCAGGTGTTCGATCTGGGCATCGCACCGGGCGAAGACTCCGCCTCTGGGTCCCACCCCGAGATCGGGGCTCCTGGGGCGCGAGCGCCGGACGCCTACTACATGGCCATGGAGTTCGTGCACGGGTTCGACCTTGCCACGCTCCTGGCGCGATGCCGCCGGCAGCAGGTCGTGTTGCCCATCGACATGTGCGTCTATATCGCGGCAGAGGTGGCCAAAGGGCTCGACCACGCGCATCGTCGCCGCGACGATCAGAGTAGGCCGCTCGGCATCGTGCATCGCGACGTGAGTCCGCAGAATGTTCTTCTGTCACTGGAAGGCGAGGTCAAGGTTACCGATTTTGGCATCGCCAAAGCGAAAGGCGCACTCGAGTCGACCAGCATCGACGACACGCGCTCGCGCCAGCTCCAAGGGAAGTTCGGCTTCATGAGCCCCGAGCAGGCTCGGGGAGAAGTCGTCGACGCCAGGAGCGATCTGTTCTCGCTCGGGATTGTGCTCTACGAGACCGTCGCCGGAGTCAATCCGTTCAGCGCGCCGACCACCTTCGAAACGCTTCGCCGCGTGCAGGCCAGCGAGTACCCGCCGGTCGAGCTTCTCAGGCCCGACGCGCCGCCCGAGCTCGTTGCCATCCTCAAGACCGCGATGGCGAAGGAGGCGAACGACCGCCACGCCGACGCCGGGCGCATGTACGAAGCGCTCCTCGCCTTCTTGTACGCACAAGGCCGCCGCTACGGCGCGCACGATCTCGCGGAGTTTCTCGGTCGATTTCGGAGCGCCGACGACTCCGGCAACTCGCCGCAGCAAATCGAGCCGCTTCTCGAGGGAGAGCTCCACGAGCGCGGTTCGAACGAACGCACGCCCGTCGAGATTCCTGCGCGCGCACAGACAGGGCCTCCGCGCTACGACTCCCAAGGCGCTCGTCACGTCGACGTGGGGCGCGCGGCCGACATGGGCGAGCGGCGCGAGGTGACAGCGCTCGTGATCGAGCTGCCCGCCCGCGGAGATGCGGAGCTCGGAGACAGGGCACAGGGCATCGTCACGCGCTATGGCGGGCGCGTTCTCAAACGCGAACCGGAGCAGATCGCGGCACTCTTCGGCTGCGGAGAGCCCGACGGACACGACACCGAGGTCGCTACGCGCTGCGCGCTCGTGGCGCTTCGGGCGCTCGATGGACCGCGGCGACCGAGCGCGGGGCTGCACACCGGCCGCATTCACGTGAAGCGCGATGGCGAGCCCACCGAAGACGAACGCCTCGCCGGTCTCGTGTCGACCGCGCGCGATTTGGCTCGCGTGCGCGAGGGGCAGCTCGCCATCTCGAACGCCGCGCTGCGCCAGGTGAAAAATATGCTCGTCTTCGAGCCCATCCCCGACGCCACCCACGCGTCGTTGGGCCAGCTCGTAAAGGAGGTGAAGGGTCCGAGCGAGAGCTTCGGGCGCTTCGTCGGGCGCAAAGAAGAGCTGCGCAGAATCGGCGAAATTCTGGCCATGGCCACCAAGCGGACCGCGCGGGTGCTCACGGTGCGCGGCGATCACGGGGTCGGAAAAACGCGATTGCTCATTGAGGTAGAGCGACGCTTGAGGAAGGGTGGCTACAACGTTGGCTGGCACCAAGCCTCGTGCCCGCCCCGCGGCCGCGAGCTGCCGCTGTCCGGTATTATGTGCATGTTACAAACATTGTGCGGCGTCTCCGAAGGAGACCCCAACGATCGCGTAGTCGCGGTCGTGCCGCGGCTTCGCGCGCTCGGTTTGCACGACGACGACGTCGGCGCGATCCTGAGCGCCCTTGGTGCGAGCCTGCCGGCGCCGGCGGGCGGTAACGCGAAGACCGCGCTCCGCAACGCGTTCACGCGCATGGTCACGAGCCTGTGCGACGACAAACCGCACACCTTCGCCTGGGACGCCGCGCACTCGATGGACAGCGACAGCTTCGTTCTCCTCGAGTCAGCGTTTCAGCGTCTTTCGCACGTGCGCGTCGTTTTTGCGTTCGCCGCGCGCGCAGGATTTTCGCATCCCCTCGAGAAGGTCGCCGCCCACGCGTCGCTCGACCTCGCCGATCTCAATCCCGAAGACGTCGAGCGCCTGGTGGCGTTGCGCCTGGGTATCGATCGCGCGCCGGACGAGCTGCTCGACTTCGTGCGTGAGCGCGCGGGCGGGCACCCGCAGTTCATCGAGGAGGTGCTCAAGGCGCTGCTCGACGCGCGTGCCGTCACGGTTGCCGACCAGAAGATCCTCACCATGAAGCTGGTCGGACAAGATCTGGCGCTGCCCAAGACGCTTCGCGGGCTCGTGGCGTCGCGCGTTGCGCGATTGCTACCCGAGGACCGCGCGACACTGAAGGCCGCCGCGGTCCTCGGCGACTCGGTGAACGCCGCCGTGCTGTGCCAGATGCTCGGCCAGCAGATGTCCACCCTCCAGCCTTCGCTCGCGACGCTCAAAGAGAGCGATTTTCTCGTGGACGTCGGCGCGAGCGAGCTTCGCTTCACCTCGCCCATCGTGCGCGAGGTCGTGGTCGATGCGTTGACGGCCGAGGCGGCGCGCGAAATGCATGCTGCGGCGGGCCTCGCTCTGGAGAATTTTCTCGGCGACAAGGCCTGGGAGCAAGCCGCGCGCATTGCAACCCACCTGTATGAGTCGGGCGACCGCGAGCACGCCGCATCGTATTTTGCCAAAAGCGGCGAACGACGGCTCGAAGGGCGCCAGCTCGAGGCCGCTACGCGCGACTACGCGCGCGCGATCGAGCTCTGCGACGTCAGAAAGCGTGATCCGAAAGAGCTGGCCAAGTGGTTCGCCGGTCTCGCCAGCGCGGTGCGCCTCGTTCGATCGCTCCCCGAAGCGAGCGAGATGTGCGAGCGTGTCATCGCTCGCATGGATGAATCCGCGGATCTCACCACGCGTGTGAGGGCGCGCATCGACACGGGGCGAATCTTGACCGCCCTCCACCTGTTCGATCTCGGACGCGAGAAGTTCGCCGAGGCCGAGCGCATTGCCCGCAGCGGCGGTGGCGAGAGTCTGGTGAAGTCCGCGCTCGTCGCGAACGCTGAGCTCGCGGGCAGGCAGGGCGATTTCAAGCACTCGCTCGAGCTCTTGGAACGGATCCAAAAAATCGTCACGGTCGAGGGCGATAAGCAGGAGGAGCACAAGATCCTCATGAGCCTCTCGCAGGCCCACGCCGCGATGAACGATCGCCGGGCTGCGCTCACGGCGCTCGAACGGGCCGAGCAGCTCATCCCGAACGATCCGACCGCCGCGTGCGAGCGCCAAAAGCTCTATGCCCTCGTCGACTACTTCACGCGCGATTGGCGTTCCGCGGCCGTCGCCTGCGAGAGGGCGGTCGACATGGCGCGCAAGGAGGGACTGTCCTACGAGGTGACGGTAAACCTCCACAATTTGGGGGAGCTCTTGGTGCGGTTGAACGACTACGCGCGCGCGTACGGTGCGCTCCAGCAGTCGCTCGCCCTTTGCGAAGAGCTCGGGTACGAACGCCTGGCCAGTCACAACCGCATGTTCTTGGCGTTTTTGGACGCCACCCTCGGCGATGCCGATGCGGAGAAGCACCTCCACCAGGGCATCCGTTACGCAGAGGGCAACGACTTTACCTGGGACGTCCTCAGCGGGCGATGGCTGCTCGCGCAGCTCTTGCAGCGTCGCAGTGATTTCGATGCGGCGCGCCTCGAGTTCCAAAAGCTGCGCGAGCTCGCGCGGAAAGCCGGCAATCGTCTCGTCGCCGACGATTGTGACGCCGCGCTCCGAGCGCTGGCGAGCTAGGAGTCTTTCGTGACGGTCGAGTTTTCCGCCCCCTTCAACTGGTGCGACGGCGAATGCCAGCGCTGTCCGCTCCTCGAGGGGTGCCCGTCGGGCAAACAGAACCGAGCCCGGCGCTGGGCGCACGAGATGCGCGGTCGAGACCCCGACGATGCGCGCGTCGCGATGGAGGACGTGCGCCAGGACCTGGAGCGCACCGAAAGCCTTCTCGAGGAGATTGCCTCACGACAGGGGATCTCGCTCGACGACCTTCCCAAGCAAGACCGCAGCGTGGTCTCGCTTGATCTGGTGCGCCTTCGGCAGGCGGCGATGGCGAGCGCGGTGGCCACGCAAGCTCTCGTGGCGAGCATCGACGCTCTCCACCCGGCCCTCGCCGGTACCGCCTCGCGCGTGCGAGGGAGAATGATCCTCCTCCCGATGAAAGTGTATCGCCTGTGCTCTCACGCAGAAGATCGCGTCGAAGACACTTGGCTCTCCGACGCCCTTCCGAACCTGCTCCTGGTCGAGCGAGTGCTTGCGGAAATTGTGGACGCTCTCGGCGAAGTCGAGCGAAGTTTCTCGGGCGAGGAGACGTCGCGCGCGAAGCGGGCGTACGACGATCTCGCGCGGCTCCTCCAGCCGTGGATTTCCGGCATCCCGCGGGACGTCCGCAGCGCCGTACAGGGCATGATCGCGGAGGGGCGCGCCCCATCGCCGTTTTGCACGGTAGCTCCGCGGACGGAGTGAAGTGGCTTTAGGCCGCGGGGGCTTCGATGGCCGCGGTCACGTCGTGGACGATCTCGTCCAGCGTGTCCACGACGAGCATCGGTTCCCATCCGCCCTTGGAAGCGCGGAAGGACAAGCCGAATGTGTCGTTGCCGAGCGCCGTAAGGCGCGCGAACAGTCCATTCGGCGGGCCGATGACGATGTGGGCACCGTGGCTGCGCACCTCGAGACGACCGAAGTCGCCGAGAGATAAAAGGAGTTGGCGCACGCGGTCGATGGCGTTCTTTCGCACGAGCTCGGGCATGGCATCTTCGCGCGTAGCAGGGTGCGCGGGCAGGGGCCAAATTTCGTTGTGTAGGCTTCTGTGCGCGCGGGGCCACGGTCCCAAGACTGCATAGGTACAATGGGAAGCCCATGCGTCCCCTCCCACGCTGGCTGTTCCTGGTGCTCGCGGTCCTCGTGGGCGCCTGCGAGAAACCATTTCTCGCGCGTGACGGAACGCTCGTGTTTCCGGAGCAAGGAGCGCACGGCGCTGCCGTCGTCACCGCGAATGGCCTGGAGTACCGCGACACGAGCGATGTGCCCGAACGCATGGTCGTGCGCGATCCGAACGAGCCATGGAGGGCGCCGATCGGGTTCATTTTGCCCCAGAGCGGGCGCTTTACCAGGACAAGTAGTCCCACCCTGGTCGCCACGACCGGCCTCGGAATCGTCTTACGGCCGAGCGACACGCGCGTGCCGTCGTGGGGAGGGGAGGTGCTCGTCCGAATCGACATCATCGCGCCGGCCGCGGAGGGCACGGCGCGCTTTGGCGAGAACGTTGCGATCGTGATCGACGGCGACGGAGCGGACACGGCGCACCTCGCCGACGTCGCCATCGCTCAGCTCGCGGCACGCGATCGTCTCGCCGTCATCGATGCGCGTGGCGCGCGCACCATCGTTCCCGTCATGCCCGCTTCGCATCGTTCGATGGCGCGTGCGGCGATCGAGAAGCGTCTCGCGCTGCGGACGCGCGCGCCTCTGCAGCTGGTCGCGGCACTGCGATCTGCGAGCGCCGCCTTTGGTGAAAAGGGGGCCCGACGCATCTTGTTCTTGAGCGAATCGCCGGGCCAAGCGGCGTACACGGAAGATGTGCGCGCCGAGCTCACGCGGCTCATGCGCGAGAAGACGATCGTCACGGCCATTGGCGCGAGCGCCGCGAGCGACTTCGCCGCACTCAGCGCCATCGGATCCATCGGCTTCGGTGGCACGAGCGCCGATCCGGATCTGGCCGTGCGAGAGCAAGCGGTGCGCGATGCCGTTCCGTCGGCGGGTTTGCTGGTGTTTCACGACGTGATGCTCACGTTCGAAGGCACGCCGGCGCCGTCTCACGTGCTCGAGGCATCGGGCGGAGACGTGCTCTGGCGCCTCGAAGCGGGCCAGCTATTGCTGGGAGACGTTCACGCCGGTGAGGCTCGGACGGAAGTGGTGCGCGTGACGGTGCCGCCGTGGGTGCCGGGCGAGCCGTTCACGTTTCGAGTGACCGCCCACGTCGAGGACGTGACGCTCGGTCAAGGGCGACAATTCATCGCTGATCTTCCGTGCATCTACGACGACGACATCGAGCGGATCGCCAACTCGCGCAACGGCGACGTGATTGCGTATTCCTCTGCGCTCGCGACGCTGAAACGGCTCGATGCGGCGTTTGCGGGCGACGGCCTCGTGCGCGCGGGCGGGTTGCGCAGGCTCGCCCGCATGCACGCGGAGTCGATGGCCCTCTTTGCCCGAGATACGAAGGATTTTGCCGCCCTCGAGCAGGCGGATCTCTTGCGGGCCCTGCTCGCGGCGGAGTAGCGGTCTGGGGCCCTAGTGCCGCGTTTCCATCGAAGCGATGGGTGCTCCGCACGCGCGGCTTCGCCGCCCAAAACGCGCCACTAGCCTATTTTCTTGGGCTCCGCCCAAACCCGAAATTCGCTCCCGCGAATTTCCTAAAAGCTACTTCGCCGCGGCCCTCGTGCACTCCGGAATTTCCCCCCCCTCGATGGGCGGGATCGTCGTCAAATACCAGCCGATGTCCAGCGCATCGGCGTCGGTGAGCTGACCGTGCGCACCGTTGGAGCCGGACGGCATCGGACGACAGAGCGGCTTGTCTTCATCGTCGAGCCCCTTCTTGAGGGCGGTGGCGATTTGCTCGGGCGTCCAGCCCTTGATGCCGCTGCCGTGCGGCGTGACGTTGTACGAGAAGACGATGGGCGGCGTCTCCGGATCGGTGACGACCCACTCGGCCGCGGAGAAGGCACGGCCGCCCGCAAAGAGCCGGTCGAGCGCGAGCGGCTCGTCCGCGTCGACTCTCCAGGCCGTGTGACAATCCATGCAGAAGCCCACCTGCGCGGCCAGGTAACGCCCGTGCTCGGCGCGCTTGTAGTTGAGGTCTTTTGCCTTGAGCGTCGTCCGGGGGATGCGCGCTTCGGGTACGGGTGTCGCCGCACGCATGAGCGGGATCGAGAGCGGCTGGCGCTCCGACACCTGATGATCGATCGCTGGAATGGTCAGCAGATACGCGACGATGGCGTCGGCGTCGGCCGGCTCCAGGTTGTGAAAGACGTACGAAGGCATCACGGGATGAAGCGGCCTATCGTGGTCGTCGATTCCATCCAGGATCGCGCGCCGAATTTCTGCGCGCCTCCAGCCCCCGAGCCCGCTGTCATGCGGCGTGAGGTTCGGAGCCGAAATCGCCCCATGCGCCGGATCGTCGGGCTCCAGGTCGAAGCGGTTCTCCACCCCCGCCAGCCACTTCGACATGTCGAGCTTGCCGTCCCGCGAACGGGGCGTGTGGCACTCGCCGCAGCCCGCGACCGCCTTGACGAGATACTCACCGCGCACCGGATCGGCGGGCTGCCCCGCGTCGTCCTCCGCAATGGAACGGGTGTGCCGGAAACCGCAGGCGAGCGCGAGAACGGCGAGCGCGCAGACGAGGCGTCTCATTTGACCTCCGCCCGCGCGACCTCTACGTCCGGAGCGGAGGAAGTCGGATCGCCCGTGGCGGCGCGAAAGTACGGCGTCCGCACGTTCCGATAGTAAAGCACCACATCGAGCTCGGCCGTTCCTACGGGAGTTTCCGGCGTTGGAAACACGACATCCGCATCGAGCTGCGCTGCGACACGGCGTTCGAACGGAATGCGCGTCGTCTCGCTCAGCTCGTGCAAGAAGAGGAGCGTCCCATCCTGCTTGGCAATGTCGAACCCCAAGCGCATCGCATTCGGCGGCAAGAGCCCGTCGGCGCCCGGTCCTCCCCAACGCGCCAGCACGTTTTTTTGCGCGTCCAGCGCTTGCAGCTCGAGCCACGGCTCGCGGATGTCGACGACGCCGGTTGGGAACGCGTGCCCGGCGCCCTTGTTGTAGATGTTCGCGACGATGATGGCGCCACCACGCGCTGCTTTGAGCGTGATCGCGCTTCGCACCTTTCTCCTGACGCGATCGACGAAAGCCTCGTCGCCGTATCGACCGGCGAGCCACACGTTACCTCCTACCGACGCGTGATCCGCGATCGGCATCTTCACGCCGGCGGTTTGGCCGTCGCTCTTCGGCATGTGGCAGTCGACGCAGGGCGTCGTTTCCCCCTGGTATCCATTGTAACGGCTGCTCTTCCACTCGTGCAGCGTGGAGATTGCCTCCAGCCCCGTCGCCGGAACGAACTGCTGGTGGCATCCGCCGCAAAACTCCGGTTTGCGGAGAATCTCGAGCGACGCGCTGGCCCAGGTCTTGTGGTCTTTGGTCCAGTCGTGCGTGCTCACCTCGCTGTCGGCATTGCCGCCGGCGCGAATCATTCGCGTCGTGTCATGGCATCCGACGCAGGTGATGCCGCGCCCGCTCGAGAGGGAGCTGTCGCCGATGCGGACGCTCACTGGCTCGTGGCACCCCGCGCAGAGGCGCGAATACTGCGGGCCGCGCGCTTTTTGCTCGATGCCTACACCGAAGCGAACCATCGGGTCTTCACCAGCGTGCGCGTGCGCGCTCTTCTTCCACGCTTCGAACTCCGCCTTGTGGCAGTTGCCGCACCACGCGCCGTCTTTTTCGACGTCCGGCTTGTCGGCGCCGAAAAGGAGCCAGCTTGGTCCTGCCGGAAGATCGCGCGCAATCACACGCGCTATACGAGCAGCCATTTGACGCGCTTCGGCCGACGGCGCCAAAGGATCAATCGCACCGTCCCGCTTCTTGCCCGTCCGATCCGGCGCGAGGCCCCCCTGGTCGACGAAGGCCACGAGTACATCGTGCGCATCGAACGAAGGGTCTTGCGGCGTAGGGGCCGTCGAGAACAAATCCTTCAGGCCAACATGACCGATCTGCCCGTTTTCGGCTTGGGAGGGCACCTTGAGCGCTTCAAAAAACACCAGATTGGTAGACACGAAGCCGTCGAGGTGGCACGCGCCACACGACATCCAATTGTTTCCCGTCGTGGCGAGCGTCCCTTTGTTCGAGTTCGCCCGGAAAAACAACTTGAGCCCTTCGCGGAGCTCGGTTTCCACGGGGTCTTTCGCGACGAGGTGGATGGGTTCACCCTTGAGAGAAACGTGATGAAGCGGGCTCCCGTCGGCGAGATCCAGCACGCTCAGAGTCTTCGATTGGTCCGCGAAAACGAAGGCGCGCGTCCCCGTATCGTCGAGCGCGAGCCCGACCGGATGATCGCCGGGGAGATCGCGCAAGAGATCCACCGCCACGCCCGTCGTGGCATCGAAGGTGAGAAAATCCTCGCTCCCACACGCGAGCGCGTACGCCCTGATGCCGCGCGGATGTATGCGAGCCGCGCATGGCTGCGACACGATCGACGTATTGCCGGTCGCGTCGATGACGTTGATCGCCGAAAATAGTGTTTTTCGGCCGAGGAACATGTCCGGCGCCGCCGGGTCGTTTTTGATCTCGGCGCGGCCCGCCACATCGAGGACGCTAACCGCGGGGAAAATCGTCGTTTGAAACTGGAAGGGCTGCCGCGTCGTGATGAGCTGGTGTGGCACCCACACCGTCGTTCCGTCGGGGGCCCACGCGATCGACTCGAACGCAAAGGGGCGACCTTGCGGCACGGTGGCGTCGTCGTTCTCTGGCGCGTCCTCGAGTGCAATCACTTCGGGTGCGAGTCTTTGGTCCGCCGGCGTGTAGACCCCCGCGAGGCTTACGATGGTGACCTTCGCGTCGATTCGATGCACGACGGCGAGCTCGTGCCGAGCGCGCGAGACGGCGAGGCCCGCGGGGAGGCGTCCCACTGAAATTTTTCGCACCAGGCGGCCGAAAGAGCGATCGACCAGAGCGACCGCATCGTCGTCTTCGAGCGCAACGTAGAGCCAACGTGGATCCCAAGCATCCCAAACGGCGGCGCGGGGGTGCGCCCCTAGGGCGATTGTCTTTCTCACGGCACGTGTCTCAGCGTCGACGAGCACCACCGCGCCCCCTTCGCGGTCGATCGCGGCGCCCCAGCGCGCATCCGGGCTAAGAGCGACGGAGCGAACGTCTTTGCCGATGGGAATTTCTTGGATGACCGCGCGCGCGTCGACGTCGACGTAGCTCACCGTCCCAACGTCCCCGTTGGCCGTCCAAACGCCCCCGCGCTCGGGATCGAAAACTACAGGAGAAGAAGCGTCGTCCTTGCGCTTTTCGGGAGCGATCGTGGAGGGCGGCGATTCGAGCGCACGGCTTGCCGAATCGCCTGCGTCAACCGGCCTGGCGGTTACGATTTCGTTGGGGAGATGCTCGTCGCACGCGCTCGCGAAGACGACAGCAGCGGCCATGCCGGCAAGAAGAAGAGCGACCAGTCGCACAGCCCACGCAGTCTGCTGTGCGGATGCACTTTCGGCAAGAGCGTTGCATACTCTGCGACGTGAAACGCTCTCCTTGGCTCCTTCCTGTGTTGGTGGCCGCACCGCTCATCGCGGCGTCCTGCGCCGAAGACCCCGCGCCGGTGACCGAAGCGCCCAATGATGCGGGACCGGACGCGACTGCATCGGAGGACGCCGCGTGGGAGCATTCGCGCGTTCCCTACGACGCGAGCAAAGTGCCGCTGGGACCGCGGACACCCGTGGTGGCCGAGCTCACCGACGCACGCGTCGACGTCCAAGGGCTCATGTTCG
>OBEQ012246584.1_pt1 | contig 17074 bp, 21 predicted proteins | sample 1670901 | NCBI WGS metagenome assembly OBEQ01 (sample SAMEA104232315, study PRJEB22302) | groundwater metagenome | biome: forest; feature: aquifer; material: groundwater | place: USA | collected 2011-08-07 | depth 5.4 m
CCCGCCGAAGGGCTGGGGTTTCCAGAACGGCTTCGTGACCGTCGACGCCACGGGGCCGACGGTCCAGCCGCACACGCCGGCCAACCGCAACCGGTGGGCGTACGCATTCGACTTTGCGCCCGAGGCACCGTGTTCGAAGTGGACCGACTTCCTCTTCACGGTGTGGGAGGGCGATCCAGACCGCGACGACAAGATCGCCGCGGCCCAGGAGTTCGTCGGAGCCACGCTGGTCGGTCTCGCCCCTCGCTTCAAGACGGCGGTCACGCTCTACGGCGAAAGCGACTCTGGCAAGTCCACCTTCCTCAACATCCTCCAGGCGATCTTCCCGAAGGGATCGACGTGCTCGATCGGCCTTTCGATGCTGCAGCAGGAGTATCGGCGCGCGAAGCTCGCCGGGAAGCTCTTGAACGTCGTCGCCGAGGTGCAGTCGAGCGAGCTGCTCGAGTCGGAGGCGTTCAAGGCGATCGTTGCGGGCGACCTCGTCGAAGGCCGGGCGATCCGCGAAGCGCCCATCGAGTTCCGGCCAATCGCGGGCCATATCTTTGCCGCAAATACTCTCCCTCGCGTCGCGGATCGCTCCGAGGCCGTGTGGCGGCGCTGGCTTGTCCTGACGTTCAACCGCCGCTTCGCGTCACAGCCAATACCCGGTCAGCCGGTCGCGAGGGACGATCTCGCGGACGAAGTTCTGGCGAGCGACATTCCCGGCATCCTCGCGTGGGCGATGCACGGCCTCGCCCGGCTGCTCGCGCGAAGGGCGTACATGATCCCAAGCTCGTCGCGCGAGGTGCTAGTCGCGTGGCGGAAGGATTCGAATCCGGTTGAGCTCTTCGTCGACGACGAGGTGCTCTTTGTTCCCGATGCAAGCACGCTCGGCAAACTGTTCTACGGGAGCTACACAGCGTGGTGCACGAACAACGGGTTCAAGCTTCCACTCGCACATCCCAATTTCAGCAAAGAACTGTTGAAAGTCGTACGGCGGCGCCGCGGCACGAACGAGGTCACCAAGATCGTCAACGGGCACACGGTGATCGTCGGGGCCCTCCTTCGTAACGAGCCGCAGACGAAGCTGGTCGACGTTGCCGGGATGTACTCGTGACCGCCAAGGCTACAGTGCAGCGTCGCCCGCCACTGCGGGATCGCGACGTCGAACTCGCGACGGCGCTCGGCTCGTGCCCGACGCTTCTCCTCTGGAGAACCCGCCTTCCGACCATCCGGGTCGAGCGCGTCCGTCGGTGCGTACGCGGTCGCGGGTTTCTCCCCAACACCTGGTGGGACGTCGCGCTCGTCGCCGACGACGGCTGGCGCGTTCAGGGCGAAATCCTCGACGTCGAACCGCTCATGGACGTCGAGCGAATCCACGACGAGCTGGCAATAGCCGAGCGGGCCACGGTTTCCGGCGGCCGGATCAGGCGCCTCGTTCGGTGGCTTCTATGGGACGAGCTTTGCCTGGCTCGGGACCGTCTCGATTCGCGGCTCATGGATCCCGAATGGGTGGAGGTCACATGACCAAACGGCAGCCCGCCGAAGCTCGAGTACCCGACGCGCAACAGATCCGAAAGCCCTGCGGCAGGGGCGAATCGCCGCGAGGCCTCAACACGCGAGTTTGGGTTCTCATGTCGTGCGTCGACGACGTGCTCCGGGGCCGAAGCCGCGCGGGACGCCTCGTCGTGCAGCTGACGGACGGTGAGATGGGGAAGCTCGAGGGCCTCGCGAGCAGCGCGGGAGGTACCCTGAGAGCAGATCGCGAACGATCCTCCGGAGCCAACTGGCGCAGATCGCGACAATTCCGAACGCGCCGTAGCCCGTAGCCATCTCCGTCATTGCACAGTGTTCGGAATTGTCCATCGTCATATCGACCGGTCGAGGCCAGTGTCCTTCGAGCGCGTTCACGCGCCAACGAGAGGGCAGACAGATGGCGGACAGGAACCTTATCAAGGGGATCAGCAACAGTGAGGCTTGGCTCAAGCGAAGATACGGCAGAACGGCATCGTCAGAGACGTTGATGCGGGCGTGGGCGGCGCGTCAATCGATGAAACCGCTGATCAAGGGAATCGACAACAAGCCGGGTGCCTTCTCACGGCAAGGTTCTTCCGAAGGATCCGAGCCGCCGCCCGCCGAGCACGAAGGCGTTCGGGGGGCACACGGTGAGATTCGCCGTGAGACGCTGACCTGTCCAGATTGCTCTCACGAATCCCCCGTCCAGGAGCGCGGCACTGTGAAAGCGTCGCCGGCTGCGTAGCCGCCCGACTCCTCGCCGAGATCGCGGAGCACGTGGAGGTTCCGATCGAGCAGTTCGCGTCCGCCTCCTCCTCGACGTGCTGCGCAACCGGCAGTGGTGAAGGTCAAGGTCACGCCTTCGCGGCGTCTTCCGTGTGCTGACGTCCATGGCCCCGGAGACGCTGCGTCTTCCGAACAGAGAGCAGGGGCAGGAAGTTCGGAATGTATTTTCAAGGGAGGGAGGCTGGCCATGTCGTCGGAGGTTGCAATGCGGATGAGAGAGCTTCTCGATCAAGTGCGCGCGGAGATGCGGTGGCTTGACGTATTGCGGACGTGCGCAGCAGGCGGCCTCCCGCTGCTGACCGCCACCACATTCGAAGAACAGATGCGAACGTTCCGCGCCTCGTCGCCGGGCGAACCGGCCCATGCGGATGTGGATGATGCCGAGGAGGATGGCGACAACGAACGGGTGGTGGCTGACGGCCTCGCGCGCCTTGTACTCCCGCCGTACGTCAGGACGGAGCTCGAGATGCTCGAAGGATGGTTTCTCCAACGCACCGGGTCTGAAAAGCGGTTCGAGCTTAACCGGCGAGGGGGCCGGCGTAAGGGCCCCCTCGACGAGTTCGGGCAAAAGGCTCTCGACATCGTTGACCGAATCGTCGCGATCATGGCGGACCTGGAACCGCTCTGTATCGCGTGCTCGGAGCCGACCGGTGCATTCGAGTTCCGGCGCCTCCAACTCTGGATGGTCGCCATGTTGGCAGGTGAGATCGCAATTCCTGGCGTCCGTGCGCCGATCGTGGACACCCCGGAAGAGGTCGCTAACTGGGACCGCCGCACGAGACGCGAGGCGGAGGCGATCCTTGACGAATACACGCGCGTCGCGGAGGAGGTTGCCGCGCACTTGGGGGAATACACGGAGGACGAATTCCACGAAGGCTTCAACCACCGATGGGACGACGCGACCGTCCAAGAGCGCCTCAGAAAGGCGATACATCGTGCGGTCGAACCATGGGTGTTGACCCCGATCGTGGACGAAACGTAGTCCTCGTCGAGGACTTTCCGCGGCCAACGGCCGTCAAAAACGTGCACTTCGAAGGGCGGCCCGCCCACGTGGCCATCGTCCGGTTCTTCCTCCCGAGTTCGCAAGCGCACCACGAAACCTTGAGTAGTGAACTATGAGTTCGGGGGAGCCCGGAGGCAGCGTCGGACCGAACGTATAGAGGAGGGTGAGCTCACCGTTGTCGCGTCCGCGTCCGTTGCGACCACCGCCCACGCCGGCTGATTGCCCCTTCGAGTACATAGCGTTCGAGGCTCTCTTCGAGCGGGCCCTCCGGGACGTGGCCGACCGGCGGGTACAGGAAATGGAGCGCAAAGCGGCGGCGCGCGCCATCGCGTTCTTGCTGCGGGAACAGATCGTCACCGAGGCCGTCGCCACCGACGTCCTCGTCGCGATCTGGAAGTCGCTCGACGTGTCGAAGGTGACCAGGACGCTTCTCCTCGCACTTCGCGATGTTCCCGAATCCCACGATCGCATGACAATGTGGACTACCCGCGTTGCCGAACGTGCGCTCGCGGAGGCGCACGTCCCCTCGTTCGTGTCCGCGCTGAGGATTCTCGTCGGCCTGCGCGACTACGACGGCGCGATGCGCACGAGCTGGCAGGTCGCCCTGCTTCGGGCGGCGGAGTTGCCGGATCGCCGGCTCCGGGCGCGCGTCTATCGGCTCCGGGACGAATACGCGCGCCGTTTCGGCGACGCGTCCCGATGGGTCCGCATCATCGCGGTCCGTCGCCTCATCGAGGCGGTCCGCGATCGGGTTCGTCGGGATAATCTTCCGTCCACGAACGGGGATGGGACATGACCGCGGCGCTGGCGTCGCTGCTCGCCGTTCTCCTCCTCTACTACTGTGCGGCCTGCGACGGGGGCGCTTCCGCGGGGTCTCGCTCGGTCTCGCTGTCCGCGGGGCTCCCCGCGGCGGCCCTCCCCACGCCGAGCGTTTCCGAAATGCCGTTGAAACCCGGGACCGACACGCGGGGCACCACACCGTCGAACCCGACGTGCCTGCCTCCTCTCAAGGTTGCTCCGAAGACCCTCGCGACCATGTGGCCAAAATATCTCGGTACCCGCGTGACGTTCGCATGCCGGGCGGTCCGGCGGGTCGATCTCGTGCGTTCCGTCGTGGTCGCGGACGGCGCCAAGTTCATCGTGACGGGGCCACCAAATGTAACCCCGTGTGCCGATCGATCATCAACGTTCACGGTGGTCGGGGCCTCGGCCATAGCGCTTGCTGGGCGTGTAGTCCTACCGGAGCTCCTCCTTGTGGACGAAGGAGAGTGCACCCAGTGAGCTCCGTAAACCCGACAAGCATCGGCCAGTGCAGAGCGTGCCTGTGCCGCCCGCGGGTCGTGGAGACGCGATCGCAGGCCTGCATCGAGTGTCTCGCGCGCCGGGGCAGACGGTGGGTGGCACTCGCGATACGGGCACGTGAAAGTCCGGAGTTCTGCGAGTCCGTGAGGGCGCAATTGGTGCCCGGAAGCAGGGGCAGGCAAATGTTCGACGAAATGTTCGGGCCTCCCGCGCTCGCATTGGTCTTCCCCGGTGACGCAAAATGAGCAAAGCCCGGATACATTCCGCCGCGCTCGCGCTCGCTTCGGACGGCACGGTCATCGCGAACATCCGGGGCTACGGTGGCGCGACCGACCCAGAGGCACTCCTGCGGCGCGCGATCGAAGAGGACTGCGTAATCTTCATCGGCGTCCGCCTTCGAGCGGCCGAAGCGCGCGACGTTCTATCGCGCCTCGACGACCATTCCCACGAGGCCGCGAGCTTCGTCCTTGGCGCGCGGGGAGTACAGAAGAGAAAGAAGGCGGCACGGGACAAACGGGATCCTGGTCGATCCAAGGGATCGGCGTGAACGCCATTCCTCGGAGACCGCTCCCGACGATGCGTATCCACCGACATGGATCTCGCAACACTGCTTCGCCACCCTTGTGGCGTGTGCACTCGTCCCGTCGCGTGGGGTGCTCGATGGTGCCCGAGCTGTGGGGCACGCGGCGTGCTCGTCACCTACGGACCAGGTCATATTCATGGACGACACTGGCTCGCGTTCGTCGCGATCGTGATCCCATTTGCCGCGGCCGTGTACGCGTCGCACCACCCGTGAGGAGAGAACGGTGAACTGGCTACGCCTTCGAGGTTCGCCGTCGCCCCAACGAGCGCATCAGGCGTAGGACGAGATCCTGATCGTCGCCCGAGAGCCCGTCCACGAGCTTCGCTGCCTCGACACCGGCGGGCGAGAGCGCCTGGCCGTCGCCCAAGAGCTCGGACAGGGACACGCCGAGAGCCTTGGCCAGCGAGCGCACCGCTCCGAGCGATGGATTTCGTTTCGTCTCTCGTTCGAGGAGCCCCAAATAGTTCGCCGAAAGGCGCGCCTTTGCCGCCAGCGTCTCGACCGACCAGCCGAGCTGCTTCCTCTTCCTGCGGACCACCTTGCCGAGCGACACCGACACGAGAATTCGCCTGTTTGCGCGACACTGTGAACACCACGGATGATTGACTACTGTGCCTATATTGTTGTTATCTCGATGGTTGTGGGCTTCCATCCTGTGGCGATCGCATCGATGGAGTGCCCTCGGGGACCGGGACGGGAGAGGACGGCATGAGGGGTAGGACGTTTGGTTTCGCGTGGGCTCTCACACTCGGGCGATTGGAAACAGGATGCCACCTGTAAAAATCTTCACGCCGGGACGCGTCGCGATGGCCGGCCTGGCGTGTGTCGCCCTGGTTGGCGAAGCAGTCATTTCCCTGCACCGCGACCCGGCAATATGGACGCCTACGTGGACGATCTTGTTTGCAGCCGAACTGTTGGCAGGCTTCGTCCTTGTGCTCGTTGCGGGCGCAGACGACCGGGCATTAGGGCGGCGTTCAGGCGTCTTCGTTGCTGCGGGCGCCGGTAGCGCGCTCGTCGTGGTCACCATGGTTGCTGGACTCCGCTATGCGCCCCAGGCTGTGCAAAGTTGGATGGATGGAATGGGGAGCATTACGGCCGAACAGCGCACGCGACTCCTGAAAGCCGTCGAGATCGAAGTGAGCGAGAGCGTCATTTCCAGATCGCTCATCGCGCTGCTTGGCGTCGGCCTGGCTCTAGCGCTCGTCCTGACACGGTTCGACGAGAAACTGATGCGTGTACTCGGAGCAGGAGGCCCTGCGGGTCGCCTGGGCGTCCCGGAGGCGCAATCGACCATGGGACTTGATACCGACATTGAGACAATGAACGCCGCGATGAAGGCGGTCGCCAGGCGGGGCAGAGTGAAGACTGCCCTTGTTGGCGGAGGCCTTGCTATCGCCGTGTTTGCACTTGGTCTCGTGGCGAAGTGTTCCCACGAATCCCAGGAGCGCGAGAAGGCCCTCAACGCGCAGAGCAACAGGGAATTTGAGAGGGAACGGGACAAGACGCGTGACCCGCTCCACGTAGCGGACGCCAGCGGCTCGTGGATGGCCAACATGTCCATCGCAGCGGTCAAAAACGCGACGGGGGACGAGGACATTGGAGGCTTGCGCCTCGAATCGAGGGACCCGTCGGTGAAGCGCATCTGGAACGGGCGCGGCTCTTGGAAAAACCGGTCTCTTCCCGCCGCCATAATCGAAGAGGAATTTTCTCTTGCGAACCAAGAAATGGGGATTCGCAAACGCGTGTGCCTCGTGCAGGCCGCCATCAAGGACGACGAGTTCAACATGTGGCGTGAGCACGCCACGATGCAGTGCGGGAGCGCGGGAGCGGATGCCGTCCAGAGATGGAAGGACGGTCTAAATTTCAAACCGGACCCCACGCCGTGAACGGCCGCGGACCGCGCGGGCAGTAATCTCCCTGTTCTGCGGGGCCATCCCTCCGTGAATCCGATCACCCGGTACGGACCGCGGGGACCCTCGACGAGACCGCGCATGCACTCTCGTCTCCACGAGCGGTCGATCTCGGCCAGGGCGGCCATCTCCATGGGGATACGGTCATCGGGGGCCACTTTCCCCGCAATGGGCGCACGACCTTTGATGACTACATCTTCGCGATGGATGCCCCTACCGTTGATGAGAGCCAAGTGTTCGAGAGGGCGCGTGAGCGCGGGTTCCTCGTTCTCCGATCGCCGCCACTCGGTCCCGACCGCGCGCCCATCGAGCATCGTCTCCTCGATGCCTGGAGGACTTGGTGCCAAGAACAAGGGCGGCACGGGGTCTGGGTGATGCCCGACGTGGTGGGCAGATGGTACGTGCTCTTGGCATTCCTCCACGGGATCGACAACGAGTTCGAATACGTCGTGAACGATTTCCGGAACGTGTTCTCTCGTCGCTTCCGAGAATCTCCGCAGGTAATAGGGGGCGAGCCGGACGCTTGGCACAGCGCAGCGACCGAGCCCCACCTGGCGGAAGCGGCAGCGGAAGAAATCGTCGCCATCGACCGCCGTGATCGGGACCCCGCGATGGTGGTCCAAGTTCACGCGATCTGACAGATCGCACCCGCAGGCACGACCAATCGCGCCGTACCAAGGACCGTGGATCGGACGTATGCCGAGGAGACCGTCGCTCGCGCCGTGAAGGTTCTAGGCGACGTACGGGCGGACGACGACGATCGTGAGGACGCCGCGTCTGTCATCCAGGTTCTCATCAGACGCGCCCATCCGACCGAGGCTGACCTCACCGACGTAATCGCGGCGCTTTCGCGGGCGCTGGAGGTCAATCTCGCGATTCGACGGGTACTTGGCGAGTTGCAGCGACTTCGGCCGGCCGAGGTCGAAAAAGCGGGCCACAGCGTGGAGCGTCTCATGGGGCAGGCGTTCCGCGAGGACCGTGCCGTCGCTCTCTACCAGCTCGTGCTCGTTTCCCTTGAAGAGCCGGCGTGGGCCGCCCGGATTCGCGACGAGGTGGGGAAGGCAGTTCTGATCCACGCCATCGGGAATCTGCCGGAAAGGAAATATCCGGTTGCCCTCCTGATCGGCGGCTGGCTGTGGGCGCAGGGTGACGTTCCCGCGTGGATGCGCGAAGTGGTCGAAGAGCGCCCGGACCTCATCACGTCGGGCGCCCTGCCCGTGGCGACGCGCTGGCAGTTGCATACGGCAGCGCCGTCGGTCACGGGATGGAGGAGCCTCGCCGGTTTGAGCGGGGAAAAGCCGACGCTTGAGGCATCAACGTTTGGATCTTGGCTAGACGTTGCCGTGGAGACCCTCCAGCAGGCGCTCGGGGAGACGACCGACGAGGGGCGGAAGACCATGCTCCACCGCTGGCTCGTCGAACTTACCGGAATGGGCACGTGAGCGCGACATGCGGGATCAGCCCACGATGCGGCCCGACGAGGTTGCCGGCGAGATCGCCGCCGCTGCGCGCGTCCTCTCGCGCCACCGACTCGGCGCGATCATTCTCTGGGATCCTTCGGTGTCGTTGGATGGAGGCGTGGTCCTCGACGCACGCGTGAGCCGCCACCTCCTCATCGCGCTCTTCATGCCTGAGTCCCTAAACGACCTTCACGTCGGGGTCACCGTCATCGTAGGCAACCGTATCGAACGGGCCGCGGTCCCGCTCGTCTGGGAGGACGTGATGGAGGGGGCCGCCCAACTCGCCGCCGGTGTCTGATCGGGGTGGACGAGGACACCGGCGAGATCCAGCTCGTGGACTCCGGCGTGAATGTTCACGCCGGAGACATACACGCGCTGGGCGATTCGCTCCGCAGGCACGTAAACCACCGGTGATCCTGAATGCGGAGCTCGAGATCCCTGCTCGCTGACGGTCGGGATCTTGCGCTATCCGTAGTTCTTGCCTTCGGGGAAGGGGGGCTGTGCAACGCGTGGCGTCGGGACGTGGACAGCAGCTGCACTTTAGGGGCCGACGACGTACCCTTCGACGATGCGCCGCTATGTGTTGCCCGGTGAAAGGCGTGCGGCGCCTCCGCGACGCTGTGCCGTCGAGGTGGATTGATGACAGCGAAGCGACCGAAACGAGGCGTGCTCGGACGTAACGCCACGAAGCGATCGGCATCAGCCGCCAAAGCTCAACAGCCTTCGCGCACCACCCGCGTTCCGCATATCCCAAGTGCGCCCAAGATCACCACATCCGTACTGATCAGAACGCCTGCCCCGCGCACCCCACCGGACGCCGCCGGCCCGATCACTCGCTTGCGAGATTGGCAATTGGACGCGGTGCGTGAGCTACGCGTGTCGTCATACCGGATGCTCATCGCGCCGACGGGATCGGGCAAGTCGATCGTGGTCAAGGCGCTCGCGCTCGCCGATCTGACCCTTGGAAGAAAGGTTATCATCGCCGTTCCGCAGCTTGCGATTGGGCATGGCTATGATGATGAGTCGATCGAGCTTGACGGTCTGACCCGCGACTGGCAGCCCGCGCATCGAATTCGCACAACGGACGTCCGTACCATCGTTCGCCTCCTCCTCGATGACGTGCTTGGGACAACCGAGTCGAGCCGGACGCTCGTCTGCACGCACCAGGCGCTGGTCCTTGCGGCCGAACATCCTCAAGTAAAAGAGCCACGCGGCGAGCTGTGGAAGAACGTCGCTCTGTTCCTTGATGAGGCGCACCACAGCCTTTCGAGTGACCAAGAGCATTCTCCGACTGCGAGTACGCCACCACTCGAGAACTCGCTTGGGGCCCTTGTAGCGCACTATCTTCGAGAGAAGTCGGGTCCGTTGACCTTGATCACCGCAACATGGATGCGCACAGACGAGGGGGCGATCGTGCCGCGCACACAGTTGCCGTGCTTCGCGAAGTACGTCCGTAGCTTCGATGAACACGTCAAAGACCTGCGACACGTGCGTGTCCTCGAAATTCGCTTCGTAGTCGGCACGGCGACCGACTGCCTGAAGACGCTTCTGGCCGACCGGCATCCTGCCGACGCGAAAACGATCGTCTACCAACCGGCACCTGGTTCGGACTTCTTGTCGGAGCAGGGTGGTAAGTACGAGGCGCTCGCCGAGTACCGGAAGGCAAGCGGTTGGCTTCGCAAACGTATCGGCCAATGGGACGCACATCGTTTTGAAGGGAGACCCTTCACCGCGTTGGAGCTCGTCATCGATGGCGACTACCGAGCCGCTTCCTTGGCTAGCCTTCTCGAGGGGATTCACGCTCAGCGGGCCACGCGGGAGGATCCAGCCGTCGGAAAGAGCTTGATGGGGCGAACGCCCGACGTGATCTGGGCGTTGAACATGCTCCGAGAAGGCAGCGACTACCCTGCGCTTGCGCACGCCATCCTCATGGCACCACGTGGGTCGATGCTCGACACGCTGCAAATGTTCGGTCGCCTCTTGCGTGATTTCCCTGGGAAGGAGCACGTCCAGTTCGACATTGTCCTTCCAGTCAGCGCCGCACGAAGAACACCAAGAGCCGATCAGGTAGCTTCCTATCTGCGGACGATGATGGCGAGCGTGCTCGTCGCCTGGCAGTTCTCCGGTTTTCGAATCGACGCGGGGGAGGTCACCGCTGCGCAGAGTGAGGAATTGGCATCGATGGACCGCGCAGATGTTCAACAGCAGCTCACCGCCGCAATCGTGGACGCCGCGATCGCGATCGCCGATGTTGGCCAAGACGCCGGACTCGAGGCTGACCAGATCGCGGAGCGGACCGTCGCGAGCTGCGCGGCAACGAAAGGAATGACCAATGCGTCGAGGACCCGCATCAGGAACCGAGTGAGACAGATGCTCGTCGGTGCCGGCAGAACGTCCCTCGACTTTGATGTGAACATGAAGGAGGGACTCCTCGGCACGCTTCGCTCATTCAGCGGTCAATTCGGATATGCCGATCTGCGTCGACTCCGAGAGAGCCTGGGACGGGCCGCTCACATCAGGATGGAGCAGGTTCACAACGCCATGCGAACCTTTGAAGGCCTGAACAGCCGGTGGCCCAATAGGAAAGACGGCGTGGTCCCCGACCTCGGAGGATCTTGGTTGGCTATCGACGAGGCTCTTCGCGTCGGCGTGAGAGGGCTTCCCGGTGGATCATCGCTTTCGAAAGAGCGGCTCGCGCTCATTGGTAGCCGATCACGGAAGCAACTGACCGCCGCGAGCGTGAAGGACGCCATTCTCGCGCATCACGCAGCAACCGGTGCCTGGCCGAACGAATCCACGGCCGGCGCTACACCCGGAGTAGCGCACTCCTGGTCATACTTGAGGGCGGTCGTTCGCAAGGGGACGCTTTTTCCCAACGGCTATACCTTCTCCAAGCTCGTGAGGGAGCTCCGGGGACTCTCTCCCTCGAAAGGCAAGATAACGATCGACAGCGTCGAAGACGCAATTCGTGCCTTCCAGGTGGCGAACGACGGAAAATGGTCGAGCCTCGCCACGAAGGGTGCAGTCCCGATCACAAGTCGGGACGGGCCGACGTTGACTTGGCAGACACTCGACGTTTACCTCGCCCGCGGTCTGGCCGGCCTCCCGAAAGTCGGCGACGACGGACGCCCGCTCACGCTTGCCAAGGTGGTGGCGCGGCTTCGAGGAGTTATTGCCGGATCAACTTCGTTGACGGTGGGCATGGTGGAGCAAGCCATGCTGACCTGGCGACGCAACGAGGGGAGGTGGCCGACGGCGAAGACGCCTGGCAACGCTCCGAGGATCGGAGTTACATGGAAGGCACTCAACATCTACCTCCAACGAGGGAAGAGGGGCCTTCCATCAAAGCTGACGCTGAAACGAGTGCAGGATTTACTCGAAAAACGTAAGCCGCTCGAATAGTCGTCACACCAACTCCGACCTGAGCGCCCTTCGCGCGTACCCCGGCCGAGTATTCTTTCTGCAGCACCTTCTCGCTGGACTCCTCGTCGGTCGACGCCTCTGCGTACGGAGGTCAGACGGCGCCTTTTGAGCGAGCATTCCTTCGAGACTCCCTCGCCAAGCCAGACCGCAATACCCCGTAGCGAGACCGTCTCGGCGGAACCCCCTCGCCGGCCGAGCGTTTCGCAGCCGAGTGGTCGGGAAAACACCGGACGGCGCGAGAAAGATGCTGCTCGTGCGTTGGCTGATCGAGCTGAGGGGTTGCGCGCTGCGAGCAGGACGCGGGCGGGTGACGGGCAGAGTCCATCGACCGAGCCCGCCCGTTGCCGCGCTGACGCTCACGAGCGCGAGGAAATCCTCCATCCTCGCCGCCGAGCTCATGGCCCTCGCCCTCCGCCTCCGGTTCGGCCGATGGCTGCGGACATCGAGGCGGGACCGGAGGGAACGGGCCTGAAAGCTTCCGTCGCACATACTCCGATTGCCATGGCTGACTGGAGTGGTCCGCTCAAAGCGACGATCCTCGCCAACATGTTCTTGTTCATGCTCTTCCGGATATGGTCGCTCTTGAGCTCCGTAGGATTTTCCTGGCGTTCGAAGGCAGTGGTAGCGGGGATAGTAGCGGTCTGGGCTCGAAGGCCGACGATGGGGCACGACGAAGCGCGCCCTTCGATCTCGAGTAGATGCCCTCCGCACGGGGACCTTCTGGAGGTCCACGAGGTCTGATCACCCGAGCGCTCGCCTGAGGCCGGCGGATCTCGCGCTTTCCACACCCTCTCCATCCGCCCAGTTTTTCCGTCGCGTCCCAACCACCTTGTTTCTCTTACCTCTCGTTCTCGTCTCTCGCTCAAAGCCCCGAAGAAGAGAGAAACAAGGTGGTTGGGACGTGGTCGTTACGGATTGGAGGAGGACTCTGAGCGTTCTTTTCGGGGCGGCTCCGGACGCTCTTGTTCTCGGGACGGGCTCTGGGCTGTCCGTCGTTTCCGACGGCCTCGGAGGTGGCAAGGAAAGCCGGGACGGCCCCGCGTGTCTCATTGCTATTTTCGTGGGCTCCCAGCAGGAGCCTGAAAGAGAGCAGCGGGCCGCTTCTGAGCGGTCGCAGGCAAAGAGAGGAAGAGGACTGTCTAGCCCTTTGATGGAGGAGTTCGAGCATGGCCAACATCGGATTGGAGAGGGTGAAGCGGCTCCGCGACGAGCACGCGCGCGGCGCGAGCATCACGGCGCTCTCGCGCCGAGAGGGGATCAACATCCAAACCCTTCGGCGTGCGCTGCGTGGCGAGACCTATGCGGACGCGGCGGGGATCTACTGGCTCACGGTCGGCTTGCCCGGCGAGCTGGTCGCTCGGCTGCGCGCCATCGCGCAGCGGCGGGGGTCCGTTCCTGACGACGTCGTGCAGGAGGCCCTCGCAGCGTTCCTGCCACCGACACCCAAATAGACAGACATCCAAACATGACGCGAGCCGGGAGACGCCACATCGCCCGGCTCGCAGGAACTCACTCAGGAGAAGAGAGATGTTCGACGGAACCCTACACTCGGAGGAGCACTGCCTCTGGTTCGACGACCTCGTTGACGGCGACGATGACGTCCCCCTGTTTGACGACTGCGAGGACGATGACGATGACGACGAGAAAGAAGGCGCCGAGCTCGGCCCGAGGCTCATCGAGTATCAATGCTCGCCTGTCTGCCGATTCTCGCCGACCGTTCGGATGCTCGTCTGCCGGTATTCCGACGAGATCAACGAGCTGCTCAACATCCATGGCGGCGCGCTCATTGATCGGCAGTACGTTCACGCGCCGTTCCCGTCCTTTCGGCAGTTCTCGTCACGGAAAGAACGCATCTTGTACGCTGGCTGCCTGACCGGCCGCGCCGAGTTGGAGGCGGTCGGGGACGAACTTCGCCGCGAGTACGTCCGGCTCCGCGCCGACTTGCTCGCGGTCACTGGCAACGCGGCGCGCGCGGAGTTTCAGCGCGTCGAGCACCATCTCCGAGACTATCGCATCCTCGTCGCACTGGCCGGTTGCCACCATGAGTACGTGTTCCACTGGTGGGAGAGCACGCTCGGTTGGCTTCGGCGCACGGAGATGGTCCGGTACTTCTACCAGGCGCGCGATGCGATGCGGTCGCGCGATCCGCGGGAGAGGAAGGCCGCCAAGGCGAGGGACGCCAAGCGCCGCAAGTCCAAGCACCGGCGTGAATATCTCGCCGAGTTCGAGGCGAAGCCCGAGGTACGGGCGAAGCGCGCGGAGTCCAAGCGGGCAGCGCGCGCAGCCGCGCGGGCGCTCAAGGTCGGCCAGGAGCAAGCGGCGCACGGCACGACGAGTTCGCGTATCGCCGCGTGTCCGAGTCCGGACTCGACACCACTCGACGACATCGCGAGCCGACACAGTCGTCCCGCGACCGGCGCCCTCGGCGCTGATAACGCGGTTCGCACGGAGGTGCATGTCGCATGATTCTAGAGCGCGGACTTCGCGTCGAGCGCAGCGTGATCGGAAGCAGATCCGTCGCGCACGGTCAGAGCGCGTGGACCTCGTCGACGAGTAGGTACTTCTGGGCTTCGCGGCGCCATGCGCGAACCCTCTTGAGCATGTCTTCGGGGTGCTCGACTTCGTCCTCCCGCTCTTCGTCCCAGTTGAAGTCTTCGCTTTCGATCAGCCCGCGCACCTCCTCCTCTACGATCCGGAGGAGCCCGGAAAACGCGCTCAGAAACCGGAAGCCGTCGAGGTGCTCCTCGGGCGGCGGACCGAGGCCGTCGAGCAGGGTGCGGTCGGCGAGCGTCCCCACCCGAGAGTGCGTGCGGAGGATCATGGTGTACGGGGCGCCGTCGCGGGTCAGCTTCGCGAGCGGGACGCCGACGACGAGATCGCGGTCAGGCCACGGCCGCAGGATACGTGGCTGCACGACCATCGCGAGGAGGCCCGCGAGCTCGAAGAGCGGCGTGCGCACGGTCTCGTCGACCTCGTCCGCCGTCGTCGCCTTGAGTCCCGGCAACGCCTTTTCGGCGAGCGCGACGTAGCCCTCGACCGCGTCCTGGTAGAGCGCCATCAAGTCCTCCTGCGTCCGCGCTTGGCCGCGCGTCGCTCACGGACCTCGCCGCGAATAATAACTTGGCAGATCCACGCGGCGACGGCCGAGAGGGGCAGCGCGTAGGCCCGCCGCCGTCGGAATGGGCGGACGGAGACGATCCCGGAGGCGCGATCGATCTCGACGGTGGCCACCTGCGCGCCGCCCGCGAGATCAAATATGCCGACGACCTTGAAGCGGCTCTTCTTCACGGGAGCCTCGCGATACTTGATGATTGCATGAAACCTCCGTTGACGCTCGCCAGGGTGCGAGCACAAGGCTTCGTACGTCGTGCGAAGGCGATTGACACTGCGGGTTTCCGAACAGGAATCGCCGATCGAACGGAACGTGCCCCGTGAGGTGGCACGCGACCACGTTCGGTCGGGAAGTCGACGCACGAGCAAAGCGCGACCTTCACAGCCTGTCTCGGCGAACGTGTGGCCGCACGGCGATCGGCGCGTCGTCGGATCCTTGACGGTATGCGCGGTGGAGCTGGAGTCGCCTCAACGAGCTCCGGGGCCCGCAAGTCTGCATCTGGTAGTGCGCACGGTGGATCCGCTGCGTCGTCGGCCCGCGCGCGCCGCCCGGATCTCGCACGTGGTCACGAACGGCCCCGACGCAGTTCACATCCTCGGCGTCCGGATCGTCGACGTAGACCGCGCGCTTCTCGATGACGTAGTCCGTCGTCATCGGTCCGACGTTCTTGGGGGCTCGCTTGGAAGACGCCGGCTGGCGCGCTGGTCTCGGCGACGGGCGATGGGCGGTCATATCCACGCAGACGCTGAGGAGCAGGTTCGCGAGCATTTCGGCTGCGGCGGTGACCGTCGCGCTCGGCGGATCCACGCGGGCCACGAGCGTGGTGAGGATCTCCGAGTCGGCGTGGTGCTCCGCCCAATCGGTCGCGATCTGGTCGGGCTGGCCGAGGGCGGCGAGGCTCGGACGAAGTAGTTGGAAGAAGAGCCCCGCCGAATCGCCGAAGTTCGCGACCACCGCGCCGGTCGGCAGCACGTGGACGAAACCCTCGGTCACCTCCACCTCGCCGCGGTTGCCCTTGTACCGGACGAGGTTGTTGGGGATGGTGATCCAGAACGCCGGCCATGGTGCACTGACGTTCGCGAGCGTTCTCGTGGCGTCAATCCACATCATGCTCGCAGCAAGGCGGTGGGAACCAAGGATGATTCGTGGAAAGCCGGACTCGGCCCAAGCAAGGCACGCCTTGAACGTCGAGCGGGCGATGGCGTCGTGCGCCGAGATGGGAAAAGGCGTCGGCGGACACGTCGGCGGACCGGCGAACGACCGCTTGCGCGCCGCATCGAGCGCCTTGTCGAGATCGCTTCCACCGTCGGCGGCGCGTGCGCGTATCCCCAGCGACATCATTGCTTCGCGGGTCGTCCTCGCGTCGCCCGCGGGTAGCTTCGGCGAGGTGTCCGATTCGGGAGGGCGCGGAGGGCCAATCACCTCGGCAGCGCTGTTGCGTACGACTGAGTAGCGCGACCAGCGCGACTGCGCGGCTTGCTTCTCAAGGTGCTCCGGTGAACAGGTCAGGATCTCCCGAATGGTCTCCATTTTCTCTTCGTCGTCGAAGGGACCGGTCTTCCCCTCCCACTTCCCCTCCCGGGGATATGTGTCGAAGAACGACGCGTCCTCAGCGAGGATCTTGTCCCAAATGGCGAGCGCTGCTGCAGGCGAAATCTCACCCGGCGCGTAGTGGAGTCTACGAGTGTTTGATTTTTCAGCCTCTGATCCGGCGCGCGCTGGGTTTAGCCGACCTCCTCTATCCCTCATGAGATCGAGGTGACTGATTCCAACCGGAGCATCGAGGAACTTCATGACGCGCTCCCATGCGCCCTGTCGCAGGTGAACATGACGTTCGGGACCGCCTCGCGGGGCTCGAGATTCGGGTCGAGATTGAACGCCCTGACACGTGTGCTCTTGCCCGTCGCGCCGCCGCATACGCGCACGTCGACGAGCTTCGCGGCGTCGAACCTCTGGAGACGCTCACGCATCGCCTGGGTAGAGCCGCTCACCGACGGCTCC
>OBEQ012001811.1_pt1 | contig 17073 bp, 12 predicted proteins | sample 1670901 | NCBI WGS metagenome assembly OBEQ01 (sample SAMEA104232315, study PRJEB22302) | groundwater metagenome | biome: forest; feature: aquifer; material: groundwater | place: USA | collected 2011-08-07 | depth 5.4 m
ATGTTTTTGGCGTCGGCCAATTGAACATCGCCGTCTGCATTGTAATTCACCGTGGTGCCGGTTAAATTGCCATTCAAAGCCAATGTACCGGTTCCGGAAACGTTGGTGGTGGTGGCAAATACATCGTTTGCGAAAGTAACTGTTTTACCTGCGAGACCGCCGTTGACAAGTCTCAACAAATTGGCGGATGTTCCGACCTGTCCGGTCATAGTTCCAGCGCCTAAGAATGATAGAGAGCCGGTGTTGGTGGTGTTTGTTGTAATGGCAGCAGTCAGTGTTTTAGTATCTGCCAATTGAACATCACCATCCGCATTGTAATTAACCGTCGTGCCGGTCAAATTTCCATTAAAAGTGATTGTACCGGTAGAAACCACATTGGTCGTGGTATTAAAAACGTTCCCACTAAAAGTTGTCGTGCTGCCTGCAACGCCGGCACTGATGGCTTTGAGCGCTGTGCCCGAAGTACCGACAACTCCTGTAACCGTAGAAGCACCGCCAGCAAATGTTAAAGAACCGGTGTTATTTGTAGCGGTTGTCACACCATTCGCGTTCGCAGCAATATTAATAGTGGTTCCTGAAGGAGCCGTCAAGGTAGCATCGGCGGCGAAGTTAGCACCGTTCTGTGAACCATCCGCGCTAAGGGTAGTGTCCACGGTTACCGATTGGACAGCAAACGCCGGCGTCGAAAAAGCCAGAGTCAATAGGGAAAAAACAAAAACTCCGAGGCTTAAAGAATTTTTCAACAGGCGCATGCACTATCCTCCGTGGTTATATATTTAGTGGTTATATATTTATTAGTTCTAATTAGACATAATTTCTAATAACAAATTTAAATGTGCTCAGTCTACAAATAAAATAAATGTTTGTAAAGAAGTATTTTTTATTATTTTTAACCTAGCACTGCTAAGCCAGGTCAGTCTATAAATAAAACAAATGTTTGTAAAGAAGTATTTTTATAATTATTTTGGCTGCTTTTTTACCGCTTGTTTTGAAGAGAGTCCTGAACTTCAAGAGCTACTTTGTTGGTGGGATTTAAGCGCAGCGCTTCATTCAATGTTTTTTTTGCATCTGAAAATCGGTTCATTTTTATGTAAACATTGGCAAGACTGACCCACGCCTCTACATAGTCCGGCTTATTTCTAATGGCTTTGAGGTAATACAACTCCGCTTCTTGGTATTTTCCGGAACGGGCAAAAAGCGAAGCGACGTTATTATTGGTTTGTGGATTTTCAGGTTGAATTTTTAAAGCCTTCTTATATTCTTCGAACACTTCTTCATAATGTTTTTGACGCATATAAAGCACGGCCAGATTGTCGTGAGGTTCAAAAAAATTCGGGTCCAGCCGGATCGCTTCTTTATAATATTTTTGGGCGCCCGCAAAATCTCCGCGGTGGCCTAAGATGGAGCCTAAATTATTTTGCGCATTGGCATAAAGTGGATTTGCTTTTGCTGACTTCAAGTACCATTGGTAAGCTTCGTCAAATTTTTGTTCTTGGGCGTACGAGGAGCCCATGTTATTCAGCGTTTCGTAATTATCCGGCCTGCGGTTAATGGCTTCTTGATAATATTTTCTTGCTTCATCAAAGCGTCCTTCTCTTATTAACGCAGAGCCCAAATTATTGAGCGCTGTCGGCAGCGTCGGATCAAGCTCGACCGCTTTGGCATAATAAAAAATAGCATCCTTCATGTGACCCGTGCTTTCGAGCGATTTTCCTAAATTGGAATAGGCATCCGCAAAATTGGGCCATAATTCAACGGCTTTCACATAATAAGGAACAGCCTTTTCATGCTCGCCGCGCAGCGCGTAATAAACTCCCAAAGAATAATAAGACCTTCCTCTCAACGGAGAGTGCCTGATATCTTCGAGCCAAAATTTTTCTTCATCCGCCCAGACTGCATTTCGGGCAAACGTAGCCATTGAGAGAGCCGCCAAGAGTACCGAGCAAACAATTTTTGTCTTTTTAAAATCTCCGAAAAGCGCTTGAATCGCCGACGGTGCCAACAACGCAAAACCGGCCATCGGAAGATACATCCGGTGCTCAAAAATCGTGTCGCGAATGGCCAAAAATTCCGGAATCAGCGTGAGGACGATAAAAAAAATGCCAAAGCTTATAAACCGGTATCTGCGCCAACTCCACACAGCGATGCCCAAAAGGACGGCCAAAAGAGACAAAGAAATCAATACGCTCGGTTCAAAAAAACTATTCGAAATAGGATAATCGTAATCCAACGCTTGGTTTATCGGAAAAACCATGAGACGGAAATAGGTGCGCATCACGTTGAATTGGGTCGGGATCCATTGTCCCCAGGTTAAGTAGGAATTAATATTGGATGGGTATAGCCCGCGCAATCCTCCCGAAAAAATCCTCTTGATCCAAGCCAGCTTGAAAACGGATAAATAGAGAGAAGCGGGCGTTACAATAAAAAATAAAAAGCGCGGCCACTGCCTCAAAAATTCCTTAAAAGAAGGCGAGCAAAAACAAATTTCATAAAGAAGGATGGTCAGCGGCAAACTTAAATTCACTTGCTTTGTGTAACAAGCCAAAATAACGCTGATAGCTGCAGGAATAAACATCAGCCATTGCCTGTCAATGCGCGCTTTCGCATAGCTGTAAAGGGACAGAACGTGAAAAAGCACCGCGATCACGATCATGCGTTGATAAATATAGGTTACAGCCGAAGTTTGAACCGGGTGGCAAAGAAAAAGGACGCCGGATAGCAGCGCCAATCCTTCGGCATGTTTCTTCCATCCATGACCGGCGAAAATCGGCGAGCGCCAAGTCACACGGACCAAGCTCCAAACAACCAATGCCGTGACAATGTGAAAAAGCAGATTGACCAAATGCCAGCTCCAGACTTTTAAACCCGTCCATTGATAATTCAAAGCAAAGGTCAAAAAAGGAATTTTCCGGAATGTGTCCCCTTCTTTCCAGATACGGACAACGTCACGCACGTCCATCCTGTCGGAAATAAAATTACGGTCATCAAAACGAAAAGAGACTTGGAAACTGTTGGAATAAATCAAAAACCCGATACATACCAAAAGAATCGGTGCCCACAAAACGGGACGGCCGAAAAAATTGGAGCGCGGTTTTGGGTTAAACTTTAAATTCGTATTTTTTTCCGGCTTCGCGCTCGTTGTCCGGCGGATAGCTTTTCCGTTTATCGGCAAAATATTTCTCCCTCCAATTTCCATCCCTCATGCGATTAAAAGTCAGGTAAATGTTACGACGTGCTTCACGTGTCAAATTAGGTTTGGACTGATGCGGCACGAAACAATCAAAAAAAGCCACGTCGCCCGGCTCCATCGGACAAGATTGAAACTCAATGCCATTCAACTCATCGCCCTCGAGCGGTTTCCATTTTTTTCCAATCATTCCGCGCGTATGATGACTGGCGGCAAGTTCCAAACATCCATTTTCGACCGTGCTGTTATCGATAGTGATAAGAACCGAAAGAAAAAACGGCGCATATTCGTCCCAGCCAGGCTGAATGTCCTGATGCGGCGCAAATCCTCCACCGCCGGACAATTTGAAATTGATTTTTTCCTTAAAAAGAACCGCCTCATCGTTCAAGAGTTCTCTCGCCCGGCCGGTCATTCGGGGATCATAAACAAAATTCTTAAGCCCCCCGTGATATTCCACGAATTTTTCGATACGCGACAGTACTCGTTTTCCTGTTTCAAACAGGCTGTCTTCCATATAAACCATTTGCTTACCAAATTCCGGCTTTCGGCCGGAAAGTTCATCGATCCAATCCGACAATTGCTGGACTTCGGGACGAGAATACATCCCTCGCACGACGATGAATCCGTTGCGTTCATAATCCTCTAAATCTTTTTGGTTGAAATAAAGTATTGATATTTTTTCCGGCATCCTAACCTTTGACCTAACCCTAACCAACATTATTCTGTGTTATTGATTTTCAACAACAGGCCAATGATAGCACAAACTTCGATTTCTGTGACTTTCACGATTGGCGACTGGGAAGGTTTTTACAATTAGAGACTCACGGCTTCCATTTCGGGGTGATAAAGCGACAAGAATAACAGAAGATAATCCCGTATATGGCGGGTCAAAAGAAAATTTTGACGAACATGTTCACGCCCGTTTTCTCCAAGCTTCTTGGCGAACTCAGGGTCCTGAAGAAGACGTTTGATCCAATAGGAAGTCCCTTCGATGGAATGGGTCAGAATTCCCGAATAGCGGTGCGTGATTTGAAGCGGAATGCCTCCGACCGCGCTGGCGATGACGGGTTTTGATTTCCACAGCGCCTCAGTGATCGTGAGTCCAAAACCTTCCCGAATTGATTTTTGCAGAACCAAAGTGGAAGCCCTCTGAATCGCGTTGATTTCCGTATGGCTCGTCGGTGGAAGCACTAGCACTAAAATGTCCGGATCATCTTTGGCGGCTTCTTTGACTTCGTTCAACACAACGGTGCCTTCTGGATCATCGGTCGCAGTTCCTCCCACCAAAAGCAAGCGCGCCTCCACCGAGGGCTTGGCCAATTGGAATGCCTGAATCACTCCAACAGGATCTTTTAAACGGTCAAAGCGGGACACCTGCGTCACGAGTGGTTTATCGATAGGGATATTGAGCCGTTCCATGATCGCGCCCACTTCTTCGGGCGTCATGTCGCGGTTTTTTTCGCTGAGCGGATCAATGGACGGGCAGATCAAGGCTTGAGGAATACTCAGATTACGCGAAAAAACGGGAGACGAAAAAACAGAACGGTCGTATTGCTCCACATATTTTTTGACGAAAGCCCAAACAACCGGGTCGGGATCGGAAACGTCGATATGACAGCGCCATATCCATTTGTTCTTGAGCACCGCTTTTCTTTCCACGAGCCCCACCGGCTGTGGGTCATGGATGAATACGATGTCTTCATCCAAAGCCATTTGTTTTAAATTTTCGGCTTGCACCTCGCGAAATAAATTAAAATCTTCTTCGGTGAAAGTTTGCGGATCTCCGTGGAGCGCGTTGTGGATTTTTTTCGTGACCGTATAAAATTCTTCGCCGCCCTTGATGACGTCCCAGCGCGTATTGACTCCTAATTCATTGAACAGCGGAACCATCCGGCTTAAGATTTCGGCAACGCCGCCGCCAACGGCCGTCGAATTGATGTGGACAATGCGCTTTCCACGCAGTTCCTTGGCCAGAAGCTGCAAGTCCTGGATTTCTTCTGTGCCGACAATCGGTTCGTAGTCAGCGAGTTGTGGCATAGGATTCCTGTTGGATACGCTTTTCAATAAGGCGAATAATGCGAGTCCGCAAGTCTTCCATGGTTTGGGAATAAGGGTCCAAGCGTTCTATTTCCTTCGCTAAAGCTTTTTCCCCGAGGTCCGTGAGCCAATAAGAAAAATCATTCATCTGCTGCAAAGTCCTCAGGCGCGCCTCAAATATATGAAAATAAAGAGAATGAATGCTGACTTTTTTGAGGCCTTCGAGAAATTCCTCAAGCGTGCGGACGCTGTGCGGAGTTTGGACGCTGAACAACATGGATTTCATGAAATAAAACTCATGCCCTGCCGGCGCTTTTCGTAACACATTCTTGTCGTCCGCCAACGGATGCAACGCGGACAACAGCGCTTGCCGCAATTCCTCCAGTGAACGAAAACGCACGGTATCGACGGCGGCGAGGCGTTCACCGATTTTGATTTCATTCAGCACATGCGTGACCCAATAAGCAAAATCATTCGGAGGTTCCTGCACTAAAAATTGGTGCCGCTCCAAAAAATGGTGCGTGTGATAGTAAACAGACATTTCAGGGGCTTTCTCCAAACCATCCCGAAGCTCTTTCGCGTCACTGGCCTTGAGTCCGGTCAACAGAACCAGCGAGTGTTGTGTTTTAAAAACAAACGGTTTTGAAGAGTAATTTATAGACATAATTTTTGCAAAAACACTTTCACGTCGTAAGGAGAAGCCAGATAATAATCGGCCCGTGACACGCGGGAATAACCAACGCGGATCGACAGCCCTCTGCGATCATTGATCACTTTGAACATATCCTCATCCATCCGATCATCCCCGATCGCCACAGGAAAAGCACCCGGAAATTTCCGGATCAAATGCTTCACCGTGTCCCCTTTTCCCCAATAAACACTCGGGCGTATTTCAATGACCTTTTTTCCGCGCACCCACGTGATTGGATATTGCTTGTATTTTTTCCTAAAAAAAGAAACAAGTTCCTCAAATAGGGTCCCTTGCCCTCTGGGAAGCTTCCTGAAATGCAAGCTGAGCGTGTAATATTTATCCTCCACCCAAACACCGGGATAGCAGGCGAAAGCCATTTTAAATTTTCGCGATAAAACGCCGATCAGATGCCTCAGCTTTCTTGCTTTTTTTGCGTTAGGAGGCAATTGGATTCCGCGGCCATGAATCTCAAGACCATGGTTCCCGACTAAGATCGTATTCTTTAGGCGCAAAAAACGACGCAATTGTTTCAGCGGTCTTCCGCTGATAATGACAAGCTGAGTAGAATTGTCAGCCGATAAAACTTTTAAGATATTTTTTGTTCTTCCATCAAGCCGTACAGCATCCGGAGATTCGGCGATTAAAACCAGCGTCCCGTCAAAATCCAAAAAAACTAGTTTCTTCTTTTTGGCAGGAAGCTTTTCTTTCAACTGTTCCCACCCCACCCATAAATATTTCATGATAGCCGGCCTTTCAACTCATGGGACTCGACGCCAATAGGTTCGTTTTTGCATGATTCGTGATCCGGACTTGAGCCAGTTCGCCCACCAAATCGGCCGCCCACCGATAAATATTTCGCTCCCGCAGCACATGACGCATTGCCTTCATGCGTTCCGCCTGTTCGAGGGTCGGCATTTTCAAGGCGCGCGCGATCGCTTCGGCCATTTGCGCGATATCATAAGGATTCACGATCAGCGCATCGGCCAGTTCGCGTGAGGCACCGGTGAACTGGCTTAAAATCAAAACGCCTTTTTCATCGCTGCGGACCATCACAAATTCCTTGGCTACCAAGTTCATGCCGTCGTGCAGCGACGTGACCATGCACAGATCCGCTGCGCGATAAAAAGGAAAAATCTCTTGATGGCTGTGGTGTTTTTTGAGTAAAAGAATCGGTTTCCAGTTCTTGACTTTGAAGCGATTGTTGATTCTTTCCGCTTCCTTTTCAACTTCCAAACTGAATTCCTGATATTTGGAAATCAAGGAACGGCTCGGAGCTGCCAACTCCACAAATGTAAATTTCTGCTGGTAATCCGGATACGTTTCCAGAAAGTGCTCGACGCTCCGGAAACGCTCCAAAATTCCTTTCGTATAATCCAGCCGGTCCACGCCAACGCCAATGAACTCGGCAGAAATTCCATGAGGTTTTAACAAATTTTCTTTGTTAGCCGGAGGGCCATCCTCCGCAGGCTTCTGGTCCCCTTCCGAAAAAGCAATGCTGATCGGAAACGGTTTCACCCATGTGATATGCCCCTCGCAGTGGATGGAAAAATTCTCATAATCAATCCTTGATTCTAGAAAACGGTCCACGGTATCGAGAAAATTATTGCAATGGAACTGTGTATGAAAACCAATGATGTCGGCGCCCAACATTCCTTTCAAAAGCTGTTTCTGCCAGGGGCAAATGCCGAAAGATTCTGGATTCGGCCACGGGATATGCCAAAAAATCGCCACATGCGCATCGGGACGTTTCGTTTTGATCAATTCCGGCAGCAATGCAAAATGATAGTCCTGAATTAAAATATAGGGTGTTTCAACGTTTTCGATTTCTTCAAGAACTGCCTCTGCAAATTTTCGGTTCACCGTTTCGTATTGCTGCCAATCCGCGACACGAAAAATAGGACGTGTATGCGCAATATGACATAACGGCCACAACCCTTCATTGGAAAAACCGTAGTAAAAACCATCCTCTTCTTCTTTCGTGAGCCATAAACGCCTTAAATGGTACTGCGGTTCTTCCGGAGGCACCCGGAGCCGGTCGTGCGCATCGACGGTCAGCCGGTCCGCGTCTCCGTCGCCTTGAGCGATCCAAGTCCCGCCACATGCTTTGAGAATAGGTTCTATCGCCGTTACAAGGCCACTGGCAGGCACTTCACACACGATGTCCTTGCCTTTTTGAATATGCCGGTAAGGCTCGCGATTCGAGACGACAAAAATCGATTTGCCGTTCAGTTTGGTTTTGACAAATTCTTTCAGCCGCGCCGGAGTCCACACCGACTCCGAAATGTGACGGAGCCGCGCTTCTTGTTCCGCCGCGAGGCGGGCCGAAGACAAGGATTTCACGATTTGCGAAATTTCGTTCGCCAATGATTTGAATAGTTTTTCTCCCTTCGGATACAGGAAAGAAGACTCTTCTCCGAGCCTTACTTTCTGAATCCACTGAGTCGTTCTCTTGAGCGGGCTCAAAACATTAAAATAAATGACAATCGGAATGGTCAGTGAAACTAGAATGATTTGCAGTAAAAGGCGAAGAAAATTATTCAGCCAAATGTACTTGGCGCGTTCAAAGATAAATCCGGCGTCATAATACAACGTCAACGTGTAAGAATTGTTTCCGTTCTGCGCCAGCGACGTCGAACGGATATAAGCCAATTGCCCGTTCAAGCCGACGAATTCTTTATTGCCTAGGTTCCATTTGACCAAATCAAGCAATGTATCGTCCAGGAACGTTCGCAATGGACGAAATTTTGAGGGAAAATTTTGAGCGGCGATCACTGAATCACCCTTATTATTATCGACAATAACACTCAAAAGTTTTTCTTTTTGAACAAAATTTTCAAGCCGGTCTCTTACGGCGCCCATCGAATCACTTTTTAAAAGCGGCGTGATCCCCAAGCGAAGCGCCTGGAAATAGGTTTCGGCACGAACGTCCTGTTCGTGTTTGAAATTACGGCCTTCCTCGTAGGTCTGCAATGCCGAAAAACCGATCGAAGCAAGCGCTAGGACAGCGATGAAATAAGCGACTAACTTAGATGCGATCCGCATAACCCCTGAATGCCATAAGGCCTCCGCCTATCTCATGATCGCACATTCAAAAACTAGTATCGAACCTTGACGGCAACGGCGCCCGTCTTATCTTTGGCCGTCTGGACATCACCTTCTTTTTTTTCATCGACCAACGCAGGTTCAGCGGTGACGACTTGAGCGCTATTGACCAGATCCCGCGCCGTCTGGCCGGAGGTCTTTTCAAGATTTATTTCATGATTTTCTTGCATTCGAAGATCGGGAGACGATCGACGGCACCCGGTAAATACCATCAAAAAACATAATAGCACGCCTCCATATTTTTTCATCCGATTCTTTCAGACTCGAGATGCAAAATTTTCTTGATCCGTCCCATCAGCACATCCATGCCTTCCGATTTATCGTAATAATCATCCGCCCCCTCGATCATGCTTTTTTGCTGGTCCAGCGGAAAAACGCTCGAAACCACGACTTTGGCCTGGGGATTAAAAAGCTTCACCGCATCAAAAAAAGCGGCGCCATTCACGACCGGCACTTGAATATCCAAAAGAAACAAATCAATCTGCTTGTCCTGTAAAAGCATCACGGTGGCCTGCTCGCCGTTTTCCGCTTCCAGCACACTCAATCCCTCAGCCTTGAGCATTCTTTTATACAGATCTCTTATCTTTTTCTCGTCTTCGACGATCAGCACTTTACGCATAATGCCTTTATTTTAGAAAAGACGTAATTAAGGGTTGGTTAAAAAAAGATTAAAATTTTTTAATGCTTGGGCGAGTCTTTAAAGGGACAATCCGCGGATGCGGCCGTGAGGATTTTTTCCTTTTCTTATCGGTGACCCAAAAACCAAGCGAGCGGCCGAACATCATTCGCGTCTGCGTGTCGAGCGCCGGTAGCGCCCCGAAAAAAGTGGCAATGAGCGGCACGAAAAGCCATTCACAGGCAAATCCGATTTTTTTGATAAAAGAACGTTTGATTTTTTTTCGGGGCAGCAGAAATAAACTCAAGGCCGTGGAAACGATAAAAGACAAAAAAGATAAATTAAAAATAATCCCCGTGATACGCTGCGAGCTGTAATAAAGCACGGCGCGCGAAAACTGTTTGGAGGCGAACAATACGGGGAGCCAGCCGACAAACGTCAAAAGAAACGCCCAAGTCGCCCACGCCACGTGGCCTTCGAACATTTTGAACAAATGCTTCACGCGCGGGACGAGAGGAAAATTTTCCACTCCCCACGCCCAACGTCTTTTTTGCTTATACACGCTCACGTCAGTTTCCCACCAATTTTTGGCGGCCACCATGTCCATCGACACGGTCACATACATCGGCACGACGTAATAATCGCCGTCGAAATGAATGAACGCTTTCCAAAAAATCGCCGAGTCATCGGAGATCATATCCACCGGCCAATAGCCGACCTCGACCAACGCTTTGAAGCTCATGCTATGGCTCGAGAACGTGACCAGTTTTTGAGAATCCGTGACTTCGATCATCACAAAAAAAGAAGAGGCCGTTTCAAGAACTCTCGAAAATCCAGGCGCTTCCCATAGGTTGTTGTGATACAAAGGAATCGGCTGAAAGCTGGCGCGCGCGCGGTCTTCGCAAGTCATGAAATGATAAGTGAGACAGGCAAAATATTCGGTGCTCACGACGGTATCCGCGTCAAAACACGAGGCAATGATGTTGTCCGTCGAAATACCTTTTTTTTTGAAATAATCGTTAGCCGCCTTGGCCGCATAAGTCGTATTGGCGCCTTTGACGCGCATTTCACCGGGAATCCCGTCCGGATGAACGATTACAAAAAAATCCAGAAAATGATCCGCGTATCTTTCGGCGATCCGTCTAGCCCCTTGTTTTACTTTTTCGGAGGCACGCTCTTCGAGCGCTAATAGAACCAAAATCTTTTTCGCAGGAAAAGTTTGGCGACAAAGGCTTTGAATTCCAGGCTCAACAATCTCCTCCGTTTCCTTGACGACCGGAATGATCACGAGATGCCAGATGTCCGCCATGGAAGGGAGGGGAACGTTATTTTTCAGCAACCATTCAAAATTTTTTCGGCGGCTTCGGTTCGAAATATCCCCGACCCGGCGCGTTTCGATCGCGTCCAACTCCTTCATCCACTTCGTTTGGCTCTCGCTTGAAAGCAAACCGTAGGAAAGAACCAAAAAAATCGTCGTGTAAAACAAGCGGAACAACCAATAAAGATCGAACACAATAATAATCACAGCCGCCGCGACAGGTTTATGAAACGAGAGAACAAGAATCCCTATCAAACTCCCCCAGCTTGCCAGACCCGGCAGGATTTCCAAAAAACGTTGAAGTTTTTTTTCGCCTTTCGAAAGCGATTGGGCGGAATAATTAAAGTTCAAGGGATTTCAGCCTCTGACCTAAAAGTTCGGTCGTGATGGGACATCAGATCGATCGCGCAGAAACGACCGGATTTTTTCTCCAAATAGTAAAGCCGGCCGGATTTTTCCACGTACAGGATAGAGCTGCCTCGTTTGACCTGTAAAAATTCCTGCGCCTCCATCGCCGTGTGTTCGGCCAATTCGATCAGCGCTACTTTATCGCCGTCTCGAAAAAGCACGTGCGAGCCGCCGTAAACCCAAAAAGCCTGCGTGATCTTTGCCGCTTTCAACACCAGCCACCGGATGGAGGCCGATTTCGGTTCCAAAATCCCCAAGCTGTCCTCGCGGTACACCAAAATCTTTTGCGTCGTAGGATCCTGCTGCATGTCGAGAACACCTCCGGGCACAAGCGGATTCGGGAATTCGTTTGACCATAACTCGCCGCGCCGGCCGATAAAGAAAATCTTGTTTTTCGGAAAAACCTTGATTCGTACAAAATCATTCGTGTCAGTCAGCTGCGGACCGAAAGGATGAGTCGATATTATTTCACGGTTTTTGCCGTCGAGTTCCATTTTTTGAAGGCCCAGCGCCTGATCCAAAACATAAAGCTTTTCGCCAAACAGCCCGTAACCTCGGACCGATTCGGCGAATTTGGGGTCCGCCTCTCCGGAGTCGAGGTCCACACGGCTTAGAGTTCCATTTTTAAAAGAAAAAAGTTTTTCGGGCTGTCGAATGTCCCAATCCACGAATTGCGGTTTGTCCGCAAAAAATGGCGTGATGTCCTTGATTTTTTCTTTGGTGGAAGGATCCACCCAAAAAAATCCTTCCTCTCCCCATAAACCCAGCTGCGCATCGATCAACAATTGTTCGCTCCGCCTTGCCGTCAAATAGGACACGACATGCGCGTCGTCAAAGCGAAAATCGTCAGGTGTGAGCGGAGACAAAATTTTTTTTCGAAAATCATAAAAATAAAAGTCTTCGAGAAGCGGACCATTCGTCAATAAGAGATACCGCCGGTCGTTGAGCGGAATAAGATTATCAAACTCCTCTTCGGCCAGGTACTGGCAATTCCATTCTTTCGGCACCAGCAAAATTTTATCAAAAACAGCCGCTTGCTCGGCGCGCACGGAGATCGTATGAATCCAAGGCCGGTAACCTTTTAAAAAAACCGTGACACGATACTTCCCCGGCAATAGCCCTTGCAAAAAAACCGGTGTTTTTTCCGTAAAACGCTTATCTTCCAGATACACGGTCGCCCCTGATGGCAGCGTGGACAAATAAATAAGCCCTGTTTTGGCGATCCCATGTTCGGTCCCGGGTTTCAAAATATATCCCAGGGAATACAGGATAAGAAGCGGGCACAACACGCAGTAGGCGAGCGTAAAAAAATAAAACAGAATTTTTCTGAGCCGTAAAATGGAATTCAAGACAGCGGAAGCCGAACGATAAAAGTAGATCCTTTGCCCAAGAAACTCTTGGCTTGTATCTCGCCTCTGTGAATTCGCGCGATGGATTGGGCAATGCTGAGCCCGAGACCGTTACCGCCGGCAACACCTTCCGATTCCACGCCGTCCAAATGAAAAAACTTGTCGAAGACTTGCGGTAAATTACTTTCCGAAATCCCAACACCGGTATCGGTCACCGAAACCATGGCCTGTTTCTCCTGAGCCTTCACCGATAGCCCGACTTTGCCTTGCGAATTCGTAAATTTGATCGCGTTGTCGATCAGATTGAAAAATAACCTTCTTAAATGCACTTTGTCGCCGCGCATGCGCAGGTTTTTGTTTTCGGGTATTTCCACATCGACGTCGAGGCCTTTTTGACCCGCCAATATTTTAGTGGAATCGCCTATTTCTTTGAAAAATTCCACCAAATCAAAGCTTTCAAATTTAAAAACATCCGGCTGATAATCCAATTTCGTCAAAAGAAGCAGGTCATTGATGATCTTTGTCATGCGGTTGATTTCTTCCAAATTGCTCTGGATCATTTTCCGGTACTCTTCGGGCGGGTGGTCGGATCTCAGCGCCAGCTCGGATTCGCCCCGTAAGATCGCCAAAGGCGTTTTGAGCTCATGGGAAACGTGAGAACTGAACTCGGCGATGTATTTAAAAGATTTTTCCAAGCGCGCCATCATGTCGTTCAAAGAATTGACCAAATCTTTCATTTCTTCATCAATATTTTCGATATGAATGCGAAGGCTGAGGTCTTTGTCGTTGATTTTTTTGGCCGCATTCGTGATTTCCTGAACAGGCTTTAACACGCCTTTGGCAAACTGCTCGCTCAATAAGGCCGCAATGGCGAGAATCAGTGCCACGGATAAGATCATAAAAATCAATCGCTGTTTCAGGATCCGCAACACCTGCGCGGAGGAAGTTGCCACAAAAACCGCGTATTGTTTATCGGTCAATCTTCTTGGGTAGGAAACCGACAGCAGTACGGCGCGAAGAGATTCTTTGCCGCGATTTAAATTAAAGAAAACCGCACGGCCACGCAACGCAGATTGAACCTCTTTTTCAGACACCAGGTTGCTGTTCGTTTTTAAATTGTGCGATCGTGCTACCGACTGTCCTTGGCCGTTAAAAAAAATGACCGTGTCCGAATTTAAACCGAGCGGCTGAGCTTGCCCTAACCAAAGTTGTTGCAGTTTATCGATTTTATTTTCGTGGGGATGATGCCCGCTTTGGGAAACTACGCGGCGCACTGAAAACTCAAAAGATTCCCGATCGTCTCCTAACACATTCAGATAAGAAGCGACCGCATTATTAATTTTCTGGGCTTTGGTGCGAAGACTACCGTCAAGCTCTTGGTAAAGCATATAACGATAGTTAAAAAAAAGCAGTGCGCTGTAGAGAATTAAGACGACGGCCAGAATCAAAATAGCCAGGACTCTGATTTTAAATCTGAGGGAATTAGGGCTAAATTTCATTGATAGCCCAAAATCGTTATTCTTTCAGCGCGTAGCCGCTGCCGCGGATCGAATGGATCAACGGTTTCTTAAAGCCTTTGTCAATTTTGTCCCGCAGATGACTGATGTAAACGTCGACGACGTTCGTGAAGCTGTCAAAATCCTCGCTCCATACGTGTTCCGAAATCATGGTGCGCGTGACCACTTGGTTGGCATGAAGCATCAAATATTCCAGAAGCGCGTATTCGCGGCTGGTCAAAACGATTTCCTTGCCGGCGCGTTTCACGGAGCGCTTCAATTGGTCCAGCTCCAGATCCGCCACCTGAAGCGTCGTGTTCTTGTTCGTGTTCTTTCTGCGTAAAAGCGCCGCCACGCGCGCCAAAAATTCTTCGGAGGCAAAAGGCTTTGTCAAATAATCATCAGCGCCGCCTTCTAAACCTCGCACTTTATCCATCACGCGATCTTTGGCCGTCAACATCAGAATAGGAACATCCGTTTTCTTTTTCCGGATTTCTTTGCAAAGGGAAAGGCCGTCCATTTTTGGCAGCATGATATCCAATACAACTAAATCGTAGTCATTGACATCTGCCAAAAACCCGCCTTTTTCACCGTCATACGCCACGTCCACGGCGTAATGCTGTTCTTTCAAACCACGCTCGATGAAACTGGCGATCTTCTTTTCGTCTTCTACCAATAGGATACGCATTCTTTTGATTTTAGGTCTGTCCGCCGGGCATGTCAATGACATCCGCATCATTCCACCTCACCTCATAAGCGGCAGTGTATTGAATCAAAGATTAACGAAAAATTAAATTAAAATTAAAATTTATTAATAAATATTTGTCATCCCCGAAAGTTTTAATCGGGGATCAAACTTTGTTCGTTTCTTCGTTTGATTCCCGCTTAAAGATTGCGGGAATGACAAGGGTCTATTTCTACCTCGACAATCAAGGGAAGATGGTCGGAAGACACTTTTTCCAGCTCCGTCCTCGGCACTTCAATTTGGGTCGTTTTGATTCCGGGTGACACGAAAACGTGGTCCACGATCCTAAGAGGATAAAAACTGGGAAGCGTATTTAATGCGCGATGGCCGCTTAATTCAAATTGCGTGTTTTTGAGCACCTGCCCAAGACGTTTGCAGATTTTCGATTCGGGATAGGCGTTCAAATCCCCGCAAAAGATAACCGGTCCTTGGCAGGCGGGATTCTCGATCCAATCTTCACTTAAAAGGTTTTCCATCTGAAGCAAACCTTCTCGCGGAAAAAGGCTTAAGTGCGTGTTGAAAATTTGCACCCGTTGCCCATGCACGTCTATTTCCACCCATAAAGCACCACGAGGTTCGAGCAGCGGCGTTCGTAAAAACCTCGGCAACGTCGCGCTGCGGATCGGGCGAATGGAAAATTTGCTGAAAATAGCATTTCCGCGCTGGCCTTGTTTTACCGAAAGAGAAGCACTAAACTGAAATGTCATGGCCAGTTTTTTCGCAATGATTTCCGCTTGATGCGCGTCGGAACTCGTCGCCAACTCCTGCAAAGCGACCACGTCCGGATTGTGCCGCGCAATGATCCGGGCGATACGAGTGGGAGAAATTTTTCCATCCCGGCCCAGGCAACTATGAACGTTATAAGTCATGACGCGCAATGAAAAAGACGGCTGCTTGCGGCTTTTTTGGAAAAAAGACTGATCGTCCGAACGTCCCAGCGCCCGGAAAGCGGCTTCGCGCAATTCTTCGGTATAAACAGTTTTTCCAAAACCACGCTGAAGCGCATCGACAGGAAGCAAAGCAAACCCGCTCGTTTCTTCGGTGCCTGGACCTGCGTGGCTCCCCATTTCAGGAGGGAATGTGATCGATTTTGGGCCGGGCCTCCATCCAAGAATCAAAAAATCTCCCGCATCCGGATGATGGCATAGGTTGACCAAATCCCGAACTACCTCGTGAAAAAAAGGGTGTTCGGTTTCTATCACTTGGTTGGCTTGATCCGGGAGAATAAATTTGCCTTGAGAAGTCCATGCCAATGCTTTGCCGGACCCATTGGCAGTCATCACAATCGGAATTTTAGCCGAAACGACCAAGGCCTCAGCAAATTTTTCTTTCTCTTCCATCGTGAGCGGCTCAGGCGGATAAATGTGTCCCACCGGACCCATCGCAGTGACAATCGCGCGAAGATTTTCATTTTTTGCCTGGGAGGAAAAATGCGCTTCCTCCAACCTCTTTCCCGGCTTATTCCGCAAAAGATCGGCGCGCCAATACGGCAGCGCTTGGCTGAATTCGGTTCGCCAGCCCGAGGCAATTTTTTCTTGAAAAACCTGCTTCACGGCCTCCTGAATCGATTGGCCATTTTCGCTCGCGTACCCGATGGTTTCTTCCTGCCCATGATCCGAATAAATAAAAACATCGTAGTCGCGCTGCCGGGCCCTTCGCGCCGCCAGCCCTACGCCTTTGATCGCGCTGTCAATGCCTCGCAAGGACCAGTGAGCAAAAACAGAAGTCGGTCCGCGATGATGCGCCTGCTCATCATAACCGGCCAAGTTCATGTGAATGATCGGAAGTCCCCGCGCGATGTCGATTTTAGCGCCGGCCGCAATGACTTCTCTCAGCATCACGCAAATTATCACACGCAGCGGAATAAAACCAATTTCAATCAAGAAATTTTGCCGTGAAAGAATTCCTCGAATGCAGTCTATGACCGATAAAAAAAATTCTAAAACAATCAGGAATAAAGCCCGAATAAAAATAGGTAAATTTAGTAAAAGCGTCAGCGGAATTCTCAGCGGGTTTGCCGCTTTTAACAAACCACCCCACCCCATCGCTGCGCCGCAAAAATGGGCTTCTCTAGCGCCGCCGGTAAAAATATTGCCGTAGGCACTGCCACCGGTTAAAAGCGCC
>OBEQ012255244.1_pt1 | contig 17073 bp, 18 predicted proteins | sample 1670901 | NCBI WGS metagenome assembly OBEQ01 (sample SAMEA104232315, study PRJEB22302) | groundwater metagenome | biome: forest; feature: aquifer; material: groundwater | place: USA | collected 2011-08-07 | depth 5.4 m
AAGCATTAAACTTGTGTTGTTTTCAAAAGAGTGTGTCGCGCGATAAATTCAAAATCAGAATCATCGTGAAGAAGCGTTAGCTTATGCTTCAAAGCTAAGTGAGCGATGAGAAGATCAATCGTTTTGACAGTAAGTCCCTTTTGTCGAAGTGTGGTTCCAAGATTTCCCGCCAGCAAGAAATCTGTTTTTTCTAAGGGAATGTACTCGAGGATTTCAAAATGGTTGATGAGTAATCGGCGTTCTTTTTCGTTACGCGCTCCTCTGAACACCTCAGTCAGAATCAATCCACAGGTAACGACTCGATCTTCTTTGAGAAGATCTGAAACAACTTGATAGTGGCGTGTGGAGGTTTGTCTAAAGAAGTGAATCCAAGAAGAGGAATCAATCAGGACTTTAATCACGTCTCATCTTTTGGAGGTCTTTTTGAGTGAGTGAAAGGCGGAGTTTATGGGGGAGGTCCGCAAATTGGGAAAGTTTCTTTTGACGAAGAACGGATTCAAGCGAGAGAAGAACAGCCTCAGTGTCTGTCTTGGCCCCCAAGGCTTTCCGGACTTCGTTAAGCTTGTCTTGAGGGAGAATAAATTGTTTTCGTTGTAAATGAGCCATGTGTATTTAATATACATCGACTACACATCATGGTCAAGGTTAAATCAAAGAGAAATATTCTTCAGTGAAGCTTTGTCTTCCCTAAAGGCCTTGCCTCGGATGCCTTTTTTAATGGTGCTGAATGGTACCGAGCAGATGATTTGGCCGATGCTGTACAGACTGTATTGGCCAGCCTGTTTCGGGATGAGGATCATACGATAGGGGACATCATCAAACTAACGGATGATCACGAGGTTCTGCGCTTTCAGGAACTTGTGGGGCTAGGAGACAGTGAGCCAGCTCTTCCACGTCTCTGGTCTGACGCCATGAGTGCTCTGAAGCGGGGAGGGATTCCTAATCAAACAATTATTCCTCCAGAATATGGGGCTCTTATTGTTCAAAGGTTAAGCGGAACTCTTACAGAATGGGGTTTTCGTGATAGACGACTCACACCTCCGAAAAGTCTTGAGTGGAAGCCCACCCAAGGAATGCCTGGCGTAGCTCATGCAAAACCTCTCTTCGTAGATCCAAAGACGGGAACTATTGCGATTCCTATTTTTATTGGCCTTGGATCCAAATACGGAGAACATCTACATTGTGGCGATGAAAGAGCTATCATTTTACAAGGGGCCCTTAAAGATGCACAGGGACAATATTCATCCACTGAGCAATATGCCTTGGTTGCAGGAAGTATGCATACGCCTGAGGCCATTGGTCAATCTCCCGCTATCTTTATCGGAGTGGCTCAGAATGGTGTCGTCCTCAGCGGTTTGCCAGGCACTGAAGCCGCGGATCTTTTCAATCAATTTAAAATCACTCCAGAAGAGCGTTTGCGATTGCTGGACGGAATTACTCCAGATGGAGGTGGAAAGTCGCCTCGGACTCAAGTTTTAAGATATTTTTTACGGTATCTTCGTTACCGACAGAGTTTAGCGGAGTGGGGGGGGGAAGGATCCTATTGCCGTTCATGATCAACTTGCTTACTTGATCACTCGCAGGCCAGAGGTGAGAGTGGAAATAGCAAATGGTGTGTAGTCTTTATTGGTTTTTTTCAAACGCTTCAATCTTCTTTCGAAGAGAGTCAGGAATCTCAAAGGTTTTCTGTTTTTGATAATTGTACATGACTTGAATAGAATGGCCGGTGGCGACGAGTCGGTTTGATTTTTTCTCGCGGATTTCGTACTCCATCCGAAACGCTTTGGTGCGGATTTCCGCAACACGGAGGGAGACAACGACTACTTCATCAAACTGAACGGGAGAATGGTATTGGATTGCAATCTCCGCGATGATGAAACCAAAGGCTGAGTGGGCGTCCATGGTGGTTAAATCGAGATTCTCAAGTTTTTTAAAATAAGCCACACGACCCTGTTCAAAATAAGTGAGATAGTTTGCATTGTTGACGTGCCCCATCGGATCGCAGTCCACAAATCGTGCTGCCACTTCGGTTTTGATGGGGAAGCGCACTTTTTTTGTCATCCGAGACTCCTTCGAACGCGGGCGGCTCGCAAAATTTCTTCAGTGACCATTCCTTTTTGTTGTTTCCATAAGTGATAAATGTTCGACGTCAGGTTTCTGTGAATAAATTCTACAGGCGTCGCTGGCCCCAGCTTCTTTCCCAATAAATCTTCGATATCTAAAACATCCTGAGCAATGGCTTTCCACGCGGGATTTGTGCGGGACAAAAATTTGAGATTTTCACTATTGAGATAACTACCGACTTTGATGAGATCCAACTCCAGCGTGGGAAGATATTTATGGAGATTTTCAAAATGCCTTTTTGATTTGGTGTGAAGTGCCTTTAAGCCACGCCCCACACCAATCAGGCTTGGAGGAATTCCCAAAGAGGTGAAGGCCGCCACAAAAGTAATCGCTCGAGGCACGAGAGTTTTCTTCTTTCCAATTTTTCGAGAATACCCAAAGTGTCCCGTGTGTTGGATTCGTTCTCGATGAGACGGGATAAACCGAGCAATGTCGTTGATGGTGGGGGCCAAGCTTTGGATGATCGGTCGGTAAAAAGACGCAAAATGTTTGGTCAACGTCGTAATGTCTAAAATTTCTTTTTCACTAAAGAGATGAGGCTTGCGGATAGGAAGTTCTTTCTGAAGTTTCTTTAAAGCCGTTTGCACTTGTGAACGCGGATAGTCATAGCGGAAGGAAGATTGAATCGTGACGGTGCGAACGCCCGCATAATTTTTTAAAAAATGTTCAATCGATGTTGGCGCGAGGCCTCCACGGAAAGGCAGGCAACCAACGCCGATAATTGGGAAGACGCGGACACCTGTTTCTTCTTCAAACCGGTAGTATTCCGATATAGCGCCGCGTGCCGAAAGGATGGCGGCAAGAAATCCGGCGTCTAAGGCTGGATCGGATCGGGCAATGAAAGGCCTGAGGGTGCGAGGTTTTCTCCCCACTAATTTTTCGTAACCTTCGATGTAGTCTTTCAAAATTTGACGAGACTGCAGAAGTGTGACGCTTCCTTCAATCAGAGGAATCAGTTCTAAATGTTCCGGTTTCATGAGAGTTTTTTCGAAGAGGGCTTTTTCGAATCGAAGGGCACTCAAATATTTTTGAACGATGGTTAAGAGTTGCGATGCATCGGTCGTCATCGGAAGAATCATTTCAAAAACAGGAGGTGTGTGGACTTTGTGTTCCACCGCGGTATGGGCGGCGGTAATCAAACTCATGTAGGATCGAGCGAGACGAAAACCGGCCTCTTGAGAAATATTGGGAATTCGAAAAGTGAGAAATTTATTTTTCCCCAACTGATTTTTTTTAAAATAAGACGAGTAACGATTAAATAGCCGGTCCACAACCGCCTCATCGACGAACTTTCCTTCCCAATCCCACATGTACTCATCGCAATCGAGGTCAGAAAAAACACGCTGACATTCTTCCACTTCATCCAAGGTGGAAATAAAAGGTGAGGTTCCCCAATAAGGAGCGGAAGCGTTGTCTGGATGCTGGGTGGCCATGGTGGTTGGAATATGTCTCATGAGGGTCGGCAAACTTTCCAAGCTTCTCCAATCACCAAGAAGGCCAGAGAGACTAAGAGAAGTGCGGCGAAGCCGTTGATGGTGATAATATTTAAGTGAAACCCTTCTTGGAAACTATGGGCAAAAGATCCCTGAATTTGTTTGGCGAGAGACCAAAAAGTGATGGTCATCACAAAAAGCATGGGGAAAAAAGTAAACCAGGTACGTCGTTTTGTTTTGTGGAGCCATACGGTGATGCCTAAAAGAGTGAGAGCCGCCAAGAGTTGATTCGACGTTCCAAAGAGAATCCAAAAATGCGACCAGCCTCCTTCGGGAGCCATGAGCAGAAACACGGCAGGGAGTCCGACCGTCAGCAAGGTTGCGATGGCCGCGGAGACTGGACCTTTTTTCCCTGTGAGTTCTTGGAGAATGTAACGTCCCAGTCGTGTGGAAACATCGAGAGTATCAAATACAAAAGTAGAAAAAGCCATGGCGCCAAAAGTCATGGCAAAAATAAAATTATTTTTACCAATGATGAGGGTCAGGAACCGGCCCATGCCTGCACCATAGATAGTTCCCGGCGCTCCTTTGACTTCGCTGTCGGAGAGAATCATGATGGTCGCCAACGCAATCACCGCCACAAATCCTTCCATGAGCATGGCTCCATAACCAACAGGACGGCAGTGACCTTCTTGATCAATTTGTTTGGAAGTGGTTCCCGAGCACACCAGCCCATGAAATCCCGAACAAGCTCCACAGGCGATGGTGACAAAAAGGAATGGAAATAACGATCCATTCACTCCCGGAGCCGTCCACGTTTTAAAAGGAACTTGCTGAATCGGATAACCACCAAAAAGAATGCCGATCGTTCCAATGGCCAAAGCCAGGTAGAGAACAAAACCACCCAAGTAGCCTCGGGGTTGGAGAAGAGCCCAGACGGGAAGAAGAGAAGCGATGAAACAATAAACCAAAATAATCAGTCCCCACGATTGTTTGTTAAAAAGAAGGAGTGTTGAAATTTTTGTCCCAAACCAAACGGCTCCCAGAGTGGCCGGCACAAAAATAATGGTTAACCACAACAGAGAGGGGTTCCACTTTTTTTGAACAAGGCCCATGAGAATGGAAAGAAGAAGGTACATCACACTCGCTGCAGCCACAGCCCCGCCGCGTTCGAAGCCCACCTGAATGCCTTCCAGTTCTTCAATGCGTCCCACAAAAGTGCCGGCGGTAATATCGGTGAAAGCGACAATGACGTAGACTAAAGAAATCCAAATAAAAGCCATCATGGCGAGCCAGGCTTTGTGTCCGATATTTTCTTTGATGATTTCAGCAATGGAGTTTCCACGATGACGAATGCTGGCAACCAGAGCGGAAAAATCATGGACCGCTCCGATAAAAATAACGCCCAAGCCCACCCACAAAAAACACGGAAGCCAGCCAAACTGCTGACAGGCCAGTATCGGTCCTGCGATCGGTCCCGCTGCAGCGATGGCGCTAAAGTGCTGACCAAAAAGATAGAAAGGTTTGATGGGCACAAAATCGGCTCCATCCTCAAACTGATGCGCCGGCGTCGGTGTGGCATTGTTGAGCTGAAAAAACTGGGCGATCCAACGGCTATAAAATCGGTAGCCCAACCCAACCACAATAAGAAAAACTCCGGCAATGACGGGAAGTGACATAGCAGACGTATGTCATGAGATATGAATAAAGTTCAAGAGTTCAGATAATCCTTCCGATAAAAATTCAGGTTGGGTCAAATAAGAAATCACGCAATGGATTCCTTCCTCGTAATCAAAAAAATATCCAGGATGCACAAACACGCCTTTTTCTTCCATGAGGCGGATCACAAATTCTTCTTCAGTTATTTTAAGATCTTTGATTATCTTGGCCATGAGGTAAAATCCGCCATGCGGTTCAACACATGTGATTGCTGGACATGAGTGGAGAAGATTCATCGCAAGAAGCCGTCGTCGATTGACTTCTTTTTTGTAGGAGCCAACAAAGTCAGCACCCTTTTGAAAAATTTCGGGCAGAGCGCGCTGAATGGGCGTGTGGCAAGAGAGGAAAGTATCGGCTGTTGTTTCCAATTCATCGACAGCGGCCTCCACACGGTTTTTTTCTCCGCTAACAAGGATCCATCCTAACTTGAGTGAAGGCAGGGCGAACATTTTTGAAATTCCGTTTAAAGTAAAACAAAGTTGCGGAGAAGAGTCGGCCATCGGACGGGGAAAATCTCCAGGTCCAAAATAAAATTCCGCAAACACTTCATCACAGATGAGAGCTAAGTTTTTTTGATTGGCGAATTCAACAATTTCTAAAATTTGTTGTCGAGATATAACAGCGCCTGTTGGGTTGTGGGGAGAAATCAACACAATGGCTTTGGTTCTTGAATCAATTTGATCTTTTAAGTTTTCAATATCGACAGCCCAATCTTTTTCTTCGATCAAGGGATATTGGCGCAGCTCAATACGCGCAAGTTTCGCAATGTGGTCAAAGAGAGGATACGCGGGATTGGGTGTGAGGATGTTGTCTCCGGCTTGTGTCAGTAGACTGAAAAGATAAAAGAAAGATTCGCTGGTGCCTGAGGTGAGGAGAATATTTTCGGGATCTACCGAGACACCTTTTGATTGATAATCCTTCGCAATCGCTTCGCGCGCGGTCAATAAACCTTTGGCGTGCGGGTGATAGTCTTGATTTGCGAGGGCTGTCTCGTAAGCTTCTTTGAGAATATTTTGTGGAAAAATGATTCCCTGATCGCCAGGATTTCCGGAGAAAAGTTTAATAATTTTTCTCCCCTTTTGGGTGAGATCACGATACGTTTTTTCGATTCGGTTAATCCCCCTTCGGGGGACAAGTCGTTGTGGATCGATTTTCATGGGTTTGCCGCGGATTTAGTCCAGGGCTTCTTTCCCTTGGGTTCATACCGGCGATTGGAGTTCACAGATGTCATTGGCAGCATTCAAATACAGGGACTTTCGTTACTTTACAATCGCCAGATTTATAACGGTTGTCGCTCATTTAATGTTGACCGTGGCTGTGGGCCAGTACATTTATGAGGTGACGCATAGCCCGCTGCATTTGGGATTAACCGGTTTGGCTCTCTTTCTCCCAAAATTTGGATTAGCCCTTGTTGCGGGACATACAGCCGATCGCTTTGATCGTCGAACCATTATTTTGATGTGTCGGATCGCTCAATTCCTGGTGGTGGTCGGCCTGATTCTGTTTGCTGCTTTTGGAGGAACAAGGCTCGAGATTCTTTACGGGCTTTTGCTGGTGATGGGATCGGCCCACGCGTTTGATGGTCCAGCCAGTCAGTCGCTTCTTCCTCATCTTGTCCCGGAAAAATTTTTTGAAAAGGCCGTGGCGTGGAACATGTCCCTTTTTCAGGTGGGACTCATCTGTGGACCTGCTTTGGGAGGGTGGATGTACGGGCTCTTTGGCCGAGCGCTTCCGGTTTTTTATGCGATTGCCCTTTTGAGAATTTTAACCATGAGCCTGATTTATCCTATTCGGACGCGTACCGGTCGTCTGGAAAAATCAGAAATGTCCTGGAAGAGTTTGCTGGCCGGTATTCATTACGTGAGAGAAAAAAAACTCATCTTGGGAGCCATCTCCCTCGATCTTTTTGCCGTACTTTTTGGAGGAGCGACGGCTCTCATGCCGTTTTATGCCAATGATATTCTCCATGTGGGTCCCAAAGGGTTGGGAGTTTTACGGGCGGTTCCGGCAGTGGGGGCAGCCTTGATGGCTCTGCTGTTGGCGCGACATCCTCCCCAGAAGCGGACGGGAGTCTTGATGTTTATTGCAGTGACTTTTTTTGGGTTGGCCACCATTCTTTTTGGCATTTCCACAAATTTTATTTTTTCGTTGGTGTGCCTCTTTGTCTTGGGGGTTTCGGATATGGTGAGCGTTGTCATTCGTGGTGTGTTGGTTCAAAGACAAACGCCTTCTCACATGCGAGGACGCGTGAGTGCGGTGAATTTTGTTTTTATTGGAGCGTCCAATGAGTTGGGAGAATTTGAATCAGGCCTGACGGCCCAGTGGTTTGGAGTGGTTCCCGCTGTGATGATCGGTGGATTGGGAACCCTCGCGGTGGTGGCCCTCTGGGCGTGGAAGTTTCCTGAGTTAAGGCGTTATGAAGGCGGTTCTGAAAAGGTAAGTGCTTTGGTTGACACACCCGGTGGCTCCTTGTAAGTTGCCACCATGCTCACGGTTGAGGAAGTTCGAAACTTCAGCAAGCCTTCAACGATTCATACAATGAAAGCACTGGCCTTTGACTGGGGAGGTATCGCCGCTCTCTTAGCCCTCGCTATTTATTTTCCAAATCCCGCTGTGTATTTCTTCTGTTTTATTTTTATTGCCCGACAACAATTGGCCTTGGCCATCTTGATGCATGATGGAGCTCACGGACGACTTTTCGCCTCGCCCTTTTGGAATAATTATGTGGGGCAAATTTTGACGGCCTCGCCTCTTTTCATCTCCATGGGATTTTATCGTCGCCTTCACTTGAGACATCACCTGGATCCTCTTGCCCCCGGTGATCCTGATTTAAGCTTAATCGGCGGCTACCCGGTGAATGGAAAAAGTTTTTTAAGGAAAATCCTTCGAGATTTTTTGGGCGTTTCGTTTTTTAAATTTTTTGCCTATTTCTTCTTTATGAAACCCCGACGTCATGAAGGGACGCCTCCTCTCAAAGTGCCTCGCGCGGATCGGGGCCCTCAATTGGGATTACAATCGGTGTTGTTGTGGAGTGTGATCATGAATGGAATTCTATTTTCGGGGCTTTATCTTGTCGGACACCCTCTGCTTTATATAACCCTCTGGATGTTGCCGATGATGTCTCCTTTACAGATCCTTCTCCGCATTCGTGGAATCACCGAGCACGCCGGTTATGCGCCCAACAAAGACCAGCGCTTGAATACACGAACCGTTTTGAACCCTCTCCAAACTTTTTTCTTTGCCCCCCATCATGTGAATTACCACATTGAGCATCATCTCTACCCCAGCATTCCTTGCCAAAATCTTCGTCAGGCCCACCATTTATTAAAGGAGAGGCACAGCCTTCCCGAAGCGAATATTTTTCGAAGTTATCGGCAGGGGTTGAACCAGTTGGTTGCTTAAATCCGAGACATGCATTTCAACGATGTCTTCTTAAACCCACTTTCTCGCAATATTTTTCCACCGGACATTTAGAGCACCACGGAGACACAGGCACACAGAGGTTTTGGCCAAAGGTCACCAAAATATCATTGTAAGTTTTCCAATATTTTCTGGGGAGCTTTTCACGCAGGGCAAATTCGGTTTCCTCCGGGTTTTTCGTTTTGACGTAACCCCAAAAATTACTGATGCGATGGACATGCGTGTCGACGCAAATTCCGTAATCATCAAAACCTACGGTCACAACTAAGTTGGCTGTCTTTCTTCCCACTCCTGGAAGTGTGAGGAGAGTGTCTAGATCTCTGGGAACTTGGCTGTTATATTTTTCAATCAAAATGCGGCATGTTTCTTTCAGGCTCTTGGCCTTGGTGTGATAAAATCCTACAGGATAAATCAGTTTTTCTATTTCCAGAATTTCCAACTTAACAATTTCTTCCGGAGTGCTAGCCCGACGAAGCAGGCGACGTGAAGCTTCGACGGTGACGGTATCTTTTGTGCGCAAAGATAGAATCGTGCTGATGAGGACTCGAAAGGGACGATCACCCGGTTCATCGGCAATCTGTCCCACCGCAGGAACGACCCATTTTTTTATTGCCTCTTGAAGGATTAAAATAATTTTTTCAAGCGTCTGGGTTGTCATTTCTGAGAAGTGTGTTAGCTGTCTTGCCCTATGAGAATCAAGGCTCTTATTGTGGGTATTCTTATTTCATGGGTTGGCTTCCAGGGTTTGGAGGCAGCGTCTCTAAAGGATCGTTTTTTTCTTTCCGGCGATGGTGTCCTCAAAATTGTGAATGCCAAGAATGGAGCTGGGGGCAAGATTGTTTATCGCACTTCGGAAGGTGAATATCTGGAGGCGAGTAGAAAACAGATCAACTCCATTTTTGGAATCGATCCACAAGACTCGCAACAGGTGGACCTCCGGCTGATTTCGCTTTTGGATTATCTCCAGGATCATTTGAAGGGCGGAACGATTCGAGTGGTTTCGGGTTACCGAAGTCCCGAATATAATGAAGGCTTGCGGCAAAAAGGCGGGCTGGCTGCGAAGACGAGTTTACATCTGGAAGGAATGGCGGCGGATATTAATATGGATGGAGTGATTGGGCGAAAGCTCTGGAATTTTGTGCGATCTTTAAATTGTTGCGGAGCGGGTTATTATCATGGAAAGGGCATTCATGTAGATACGGGCCCAAGCCGTTTTTGGGATGAGAAGACGACAAAGGTTGAGCAGAATCTCGGAGCTCATAATAAACTTCTCCTTCTTCGAACCGAATTTGACCGTTACCAGCCGGGTGAGGTTGTCAAAATGGGAATTTATCGAGTCACCGATTATCCTTTTGGAATTCGGCAAAAAGATTCCTCCCCATGTCAGTCCATTAGCAAAAAAGAGGAAGCACGAAAGCTCCAATGGGAGATTCCACATCCTAATAAAGAAGATAAAAAGGTTTTGGGAAAAATGATCATTCCCTGGGAACTTTGTGAAAAGAATTATCCAGAAATGCCGGATCAGATTCTTTCGAATCCTATTCTTGTTTTGGAAGAGAAAAAGAAGTAGCTTATCTTTCATTGAAAAGGGGGAATGATGAAAAAAATAAATAAGGGTGTAGGGATTTTATTATTGGTTCTTTCTTTTGTCGGTTGCAATGCCACCACAAACACTACCAGTACAGCGACGACAGGATTAAAACTTACGATGGCTGCTGATTTTTCAAAGGCTGCAGCCCTTGTAGAAAGTTTGACGGCTGCGGACTGTGGAGGACAAACGCCCCCAACGACTTCCGACAGTCCTTCTTTTGCCGCGGGAGTAGATTGTGATGCAGATGGTGGCATCGTCTCTTTTATCACGCCCTCCAAATACTCGATTGCTATCAAGAGGGCTTCGTTGGTGAAGTCGGATGGAACCTTGGTCGATTTAATTTCAGACACGGGCACGCTGGTAAAATCCCAAGTGGTTGACTTTACCTCTGCGGCTAATTCAAAAGATATTATTACGTTGAGTCCTTCAAGCCTGAAGGCGGGGAGTTATTCGGGGATTCGGGCGGAGATTTATTATTTTCAGATGACGTTTCCCGTGGCAGGGGTTATCAGGAATGTGCGTATTTACATGAGTGATGACGACTTTCCTGCCGAAGGAAGTTTGGGACATCATCAAGGAGATATTACATTGGTCAATGATAGCGGAACAACCGAACTCGGTTGGGTTGGTCCTAGCTGGTCTGATGCAGGTCTCACCACAACACGTGGTGCTCCGCAAAATGGAGCAGGAGAAAAGGATACTGAAACAGGTCATGATCGAGGTTTTTTTGGAGACAAGACTCTTTGGAACGCAGCGGATTTCACACAAGGGGCGAGTCAAGATATCTACAAGCAGACGCTTGGTTTTCCCGCAACACTGTCCATCCCTGATATTACAACGATTACCTCTTTGACCGCGGTCACGATGACATTTTCAGTGGCCAATTCTTGGTACTATGAGGACTTTGCTCCGCAAGGAACGGGATTTTTTCCGGGGGTTGGTGGAGAAGCGGCAGGTGTAGGCGCAGAATGGGCCCCGCTCGTTCCCGTGCCGGGGTTGTCGGTCAAATAACTCCTTCAAAAAGTAAGAATGGTTTGACATCGATAGTAATAATGACTTACTATTTGTATATATGACTTACACTTCTGTCAGCTCCAAGTATCAAGTGGTTATCCCGAAAGAGGTTCGCAATAGAACTCATGTGAAGCCAGGACAAAAATTTATTATTTTTGAAAAAGGTGGGATTATCCATCTCGTTCCAATTGTTCCCATTAAAAAACTTCGTGGTATTTTTAAGGGGAGAGGAATCGATGTGATGGACGATCTTCGCGACAAGTCGGATCGTCCCGAATGATCCTTCCAGACTCCTCTATTTGGCTTGAATATTTCACAGAAGGCTCTTTAGCCGAACAAAGTGAGCAAATTGTAACCACCAAAGAAGGTGTGATTGTTCCTACTATTGTTGTTTTCGAAGTTTATCGACAACTCCGAAAAAGACTTGATGAGAAGGAGGTCTTGTTTGCAGTGACGCAGATGGAAGAAAAAAATATCGCTCCTCTTACGAGTGAATTATCCCTTTATGCTGCAGAACTAAGTTTAAAGTACAAATTAGCCATGGCTGATTCGATTATTTATGCCACAGTGCTTTTTTTTCAATCACAGCTCGTTTCTCGAGATAACGATTTTCGCAACCTTCCTTCGTGTCAGGTCATTTCTTAGACACGCACGGGTTACCCTCAATATAAAATCTCAACGGCAATTCTTTTCCTTTTTCAATGCCGATGCGGGTTGTGGTGACAATCTCAAAATTCTGCCGGCCGTTTTCTATAATCTGTAACGGTTTTTTCTTAAGTGAAATGCCGTTCATCGTTGGCAAAATTCCCATGGAGAGAACGAGTTTTGCAGGGCCATTACAAAGTTGATGTGGTGAAATCTTGTGGTGGCGAGGTTTTTTTTTGAGTCTTCTTTTTTCCATCAAACCCAACCCTTCTAAAGGTTCCAAGGCGCGAATGAGGACAGCTTCACCAATGCCCTTGGGTGCGGTGACAACATTAAAGCAATGATACATTCCATAAATAAAATAAACATACGCATGCCATGGCGGACCAAACATCACCTGATTGCGTGGCGTGCATCCTCGGGAGGCGTGACAAGCGGGATCGGTGGCGAGATACGCTTCGGTTTCCACAATGCGTCCCACAGTTTTTCCTTCGGGTGAGTCGTGGATGAGGAGCATGCCCAGCAGGTCATGAGCTATTTTTTCTGTTTTCATTCTAGTATTTTTTAACATGCCCTTTCAAAATTTTTACAGTTTTCTTTTTGAAAGAAGTGTTTTAGTTCTACCCCACAATGAATTTATCCCAAATCAAACAAACGATGGGATTGATGGCTTTTGGAATTTTGAAAGTTCCATTGATTTTTTCGGTGCGACCTTCGGTGGTGCGATTAGATCGTTCCACTTGTGAAGTTAAAATTCCCCTCAATTACTGGACGCGCAATCATCTTAAGTCGATGTATTTTGGAACACTCGCCATTGGCGCTGATTGTGCCGGTGGGTTGTTGGCGATGGATGTGATTGCCCGCGTCGCGAAAAAGAAAAAAATTTCCATCGTATTTAAGGATTTTAAAGCCGACTTTTTAAAAAGGCCCGAAGGGGATGTTCATTTTACCTGCCATGATAGGAAAGCCGTTGAGAAAATTACACGAGCTACCCTTCAAACGGGCAAAAGAGTTTATACACCGCTGACCATTATTGCGACTGTTCCTAAATTGTTGGGCAATGAACCGGTGGCCAAGTTTGTTCTGACGCTTTCGTTGAAGCGACAGGAGGCATGATGAGTTTTCGTACGGAAAGTGATTCGATGGGGGACATAAAAATTCCGGAAGAATTTCTTTACGGAGCTTCCACCCAGAGAGCTGTTGAAAATTTTCAAGTTTCCAATAGAAAATTTGACCGAAAGTTCATTGAAGCTTTGGCCCTAATCAAGTGGGCCGCCGTCGTATCCAATAAAGAATTGGGGAAGTTAGAGGCGAAGTTGGCGGAGACTATAGCGGCCAAGGCCTTGGAAGTTGCCGAAGGCAAACACGATCGCCATTTTGTTCTCGATATTTTTCAGACAGGTTCGGGCACTTCGACCAACATGAATGCGAATGAAGTGATTGCGAATTTGTCCAACCAAAGCTTGGTGGGTAAGATTGGCACGAAGTCCCCCGTGCATCCGAACGACCATGTGAACATGGGACAATCCTCGAATGATGTGATTCCCACAGCCATTCATGTGGGTGCGGTATTGGGAATTGCAAAAGGTTTGATTCCGGCACTTAAAGAACTTGAGAAAAAATGTGGAGAGAAGGCGACAGAGTTTGCTTCGATTATTAAAATTGGTCGGACTCATTTGCAGGATGCAACACCCGTGACTTTAGGGCAGGAGTTTTCTGGTTTTGCTTCACAGATTGTTCATGGCATCTGGAGATTGGAACAGGCCGTTGAGGGATTGAAGGAGTTGGCCATTGGCGGCACGGCGGTGGGCACGGGAATTAACACCCATCCAAAATTTGCCGGCCTTGTCTGTGAAAATCTTTCCCAAAAAACAGGCCTTAAATTTTTCGAAGCCAAAAATCATTTTGAAGCGCAGGCCGCCAAGGACGCCTGTGTTTTTGCCAGCGGTGCTTTGAAGTCAGTGGCCGTTTCTTTAATGAAAATTGCCAACGACATCCGTTGGCTGTCTTCGGGGCCTCGTTGTGGGATTGGAGAAATTATTTTACCCGAGTTGCAACCTGGCTCGTCGATTATGCCGGGGAAAATTAATCCCGTGATTCCAGAATCGGTGATGCAAATTTCTGTACAAGTGCAGGCGAATGATTTGGCCGTGCAGCTCGGCGCCCAACACGGAAACTTTGAATTGAATGTGATGATGCCGGTCATTTCCGGAAATTTGTTCGAGTCGATTGAGCTGCTGACCACCGGCTCGGTGATGTTGGCCCAAAAATGTGTGGAAGGGATCGAAGCCAATCGGGAACGTTGTGAAGAGTTAGTCGAGAAAAGTTTAATGCTGGTGACCAACTTAAACAAAGTGATCGGCTACGACAAGGCAGCGGCCTTGGCAAAGAAAGCTTACAAAGAAAATAAAACCATCCGCGAACTTCTAGAAACGGAAAAAGTTATTTCCAAAGAAGACATCGATAAACTTCTTGATCCGAAGACGATGTTAAGTCCCAGATAATTTAAGCCTGTTTTTAAAATTTTGGATTTTTCATATTCGTTAATCCCTCCAAAGCATCAGGATGTTCAAAAATTACCGGGAGGAGTTCTGCGGCTTGTTGTAAGCCTTCTACAAGAGTCGGAGCTTTTCTTGCATTGGTAATGAGTATTTTTGCCTGCTGAGCTGCAAAAGGAGAATACACTGTGAGAGGTCTCCAAGAAAGTGAGGCCGGGCGCAGCAAGGGATCAGGACCTCCCCTGAGTTGAGCTAAAAATTGATCGCGAGTTCCTGTTTGCCATGGGAATGCTTCTGCTTGTTGGATGAGGGCATTCTCTTCTCCAATATGCGCCATTAGGTGATCCGTGAGTCCCAACGCAAGGGCTTGTTCTCCATTCACTTCCATCCCTCCCAAAATCATGGCTCGACCAACGGCAACTCCCGCTCGATTTACGACTGACCACGCACCACCGAAACCGGGGACAAGACCTAATGTAATCTCAGGAAGACCTGCCTTAAACCGAGGCGTGGCAACTAAGATCTCGGCGGCCAGGAAAAGTTCCAAGCCACCACCAATCGCTGCACCATCAGCGATGGCAATGACAGGTTTTTTAGAATTGGAAATGACCTCACCCAAGACGCGGTGGCCCAGTGCAACGTAAGCCATGTTGGCTGCAGTATCTTTCTTTTTCATATGGGCAACAAAATCACGAGTATCCGCTCCTCCGGCAAAATCTTTTCCATGATGTTTTAATACAATGGATCGTATTTCAGGATTAGCTTGAGCCTCTCTTATAGCGTCTTCCAATTCTTCTAATACCTGACGATTGAGAGCGTTCGCTGCTTCAGGACGGTTCATCGTGATGATGGCGACCGAGCCTTGGTATTCTCTCGTCACAACCGGAAGAGCCCAATTTGGTTGAATCCCTTCACCAAAATAAATAAAATCTCGGACATCGCTAGGTTGTTTGAAGCCACGTTTGCGAACGACTGATTTAACAAGTAGGCTAATTCTATCTGCGCCTGTTTGAGTCATTGTTTCAAACACACCTACCCGTCGGGCCAAGAAATGACGCACTCCAATATCCAAATCGCGTGGTGAGGCAATTTTTTCTTGTTCAATAGTTAACGCCACCAAGAAGTCAGTGCCCAAAATTCTTTCCGAAAGTTCTGTCCGCCAAGCCTGCACGACATCGTTCGAGAGCACTCCCTTCTCGATGAGTTGTTGTTGAAAGGTTTGTACCCTGGCAGGGGCCTCCTTTGGATTGGCTACAACATCCCACGGTTGATTAGCCTGATTCTGAGCCACTAACAAAGGAGCTGGTTTGTAGGCTTCTCCATGAGCGGCCGCCAAAGATTCACTCGTATGAACATAAATGGGAAGCCCATGGGGTTGCGGTTTGCCGGTAAAATTCATTAAGGCAAAGGGCCCCAAACCAACTTTTGACGTGTTTCGATAAACTTCATCGATCATGGCAATCAAGCCAGGTCTGAGATTGCCTCTCAATTCACTCAAGGAAGTTTTTTGTGCATCGTTAGTGGCAGCCGCTATTTTTTCATCAATAATTCTTTGTAATTCTCCTTCCCATTCTTCAAGAGTCAGGCAGGCCTCATTGTACCAGGGAGCGAAAATACGATTGACGGCAAATCCGGCAACATCCTTGGTTTCAATAAAGCTTCTTCGAAGTAATCGGGTTGTTTCTATGATCAAGCTCCAGGCTGCATCTGAAATACCTTCTGGGCGAATGATTTCTAAACCAGGATTTTGTTCAACCGGGTTAAAGAAGTGCATTCCCACCAAGAAGCCCTCACAACCAGCGGCTTTTGCTAATTCTCCGACAACAAAAGAAGAAGTGTTTGTGGCAAAAACGGGATTATGGCCTGCACCATTGACTGAGTCTGAAGCAGTCTGAAGCCTTCTGAATAAATCAACTTTTACATCAAAATTTTCAAAGATGGCTTCATGAACAACGTGACTTCCCTTAACAACCTCGTTCAAGGAATCAACAAAATGCATTCTTCTAAAAATTTGTCCCGCTCTCTCGGGTGTAAAACTTCCTGAATCGACACCTTCGGCAAGACGGAGGAGAATCCACAGGCGCGCTGCGTTCCTTGCTCGAGGATTTTCCTCGTAGACAGCAACTTCAATTCCCTCAATGGCGGACTTATAAGCAATGGCTTTTCCCATGGCCCCGGCACCGATAACACCGTTTTTATAGTGGTTCGGAACAGGACCGTCATAAGTTAAAATATCTCCAATGATGGCAAGTTCACCGGGCTTCAGTGCTTTTCCCCTCATTTTTACAGCATCCACATCGCGCAAGGCTTGCAAATCAGATTGTACACCGGCAAGACGACCTAAGAGATGGAGAGGACCTTCTCCCCAGAGTGAGGCTGCATTGTTGAAAGCATCGGATGCACCCACCGCCAACCCGGCCAGCTTGTGTTCAACCGCCAAATCTTGAGGATCAGCAACCTCAATTCCCTTTCGAACAAGATAAGCGCGTACAGATGGAAGTTGTGCCAGCGGAAGTTCTCTAAAAAATTTCGCTACGACTGCGGGAGACCAACCAATTTGTGCCATTTGCTACCTCCTTGTTAATCACCGGTATGCACCCCAGGGTTTGCCGCGCCCCCCACACTACAG
>OBEQ010094509.1_pt1 | contig 17068 bp, 14 predicted proteins | sample 1670901 | NCBI WGS metagenome assembly OBEQ01 (sample SAMEA104232315, study PRJEB22302) | groundwater metagenome | biome: forest; feature: aquifer; material: groundwater | place: USA | collected 2011-08-07 | depth 5.4 m
AGCCGGGCAATGACAATGAGAGGGTGAAGTGTGATAGAACCTAAAATCATCCCGCTATAGATCAGGTTTCGAGATTGCGGAAATAGGTTTCGATGGCTTGTTTAAGCGCTTCGGCAAGCCGTTGACGTCCGGAATTTGAAGTCAGAACCCTCGCATCGGTATTGTTTGACAATAACCCAAGTTCAACCAGAACAGATGGCACGTCAGGGGCTTTCAGAACCCTGAAGCCGGCATAACGATGCGAGTTTTTCAGCAGGGCCCCGGCATCACTGAGTTCCGGTAACAGTAATTTGGCAAAATGCACTGATTTGTTTGTGGTTTCGCGCTGCGCCAGATCGATCAGGATGCTTTTTACCAATTCATCGGTTTCGTCACCAATGCCGATACCGGCAATCATGTCGGAATTATTTTCCTTCGCCGCCAGTAATTCGGCTTCCTTGTCGGATGCCTGTTCAGAAAGTGTATACACTGATGCGCCGCGTATTTGGCGGGCTGCCAAGGTATCCGCATGAACAGAAACGAACAGGTCGGCTTCTGAATTACGGGCAATCTGCACCCGGTCACCCAGCCGCACAAACACATCACTGTCGCGTGTCATCACCACTTTATAACGCTTGTCACGGCTTAATAGAGCTTGCAAACGTTTGGCGGTATCTAGCACGATGGTTTTTTCATACACCCCCTGGGCGGTAATCGCACCGGGGTCGACCCCGCCATGCCCCGCGTCAATGACAATGGTGCGCGTTCGTTTTTGCGGCACACCTGCAGGCGGAGGCGGCTTCAGTGCCGCGGGTGCAGTCATCGCATCCGCAATCGGGGGTATATGTAAGCGATGCGGATTTGGTGGTGGAAGTAATGCGGCAATATTGCTTACAGCCTCTACGGGGGCTACCCTCGGAGTTGAAGCTGGCAATGGAGGTTTAGCCAGGGGCGCATGTGTTATTGCCGTGGATGGTTTTGTTGTGGGTAATTTTGCGGTAATGGAAGGGCCAGCGCGGCCCTTGAAACCAGCCGTCTTTAGAAAACTATCCCGATCGGTTCGCTCCAGATCAATGACCAGCCGGCTGGTACGCGATTTAGCGCCACCGGCGCTCTTGGGCGCCGCCATAAAAAAAGCGTTTGTAATCCTTGCTGGCTGCTGCAAATCCAGAACGAAGCGCGAATTGCCAGGTTGAAACAGACCGAAACGGTAACCCGATACGAGGCCGGCATTCGAGTTAGCGCTCCGGCTATTTGCCGACCATTCGACCTCAGGCAGGTCGATTACAATCCTGTAGGGGTCAGCCAGTGTAAAAAACGAATAAGGAAGTGTGTCAGAAAGATCGAGAACGATGCGCATCTTATTGGAATTGTCACCAAGCCGCAGCCCCTGAATGCTTTCTCTGGCCTGGACAACACCATTCAGGAGCAGGCAAGTTCCAGCCGCCCACAGCACTAGCCGTAGCGATGCCCCGATCTGGCGCATCATCCAACAGCTGTTAATTTTGCCTTTTGGCGAACTCAATGGCGCAGGCCTTCGAATCAGTTGAACATGCAGTTTCCTTGCAGTCACGCCAAATATCAAGAATCCTAAGTATTTCCTTGTTTGGGGTGGCGCTCTAGCCGATGCAAGTTCTCTTGCTCTCTACCGGGCAGATGTTTAAGGTGGTGCCGTAGCGCCCGTTTTTGAGAATCGAAATCGAAGAAATCGGCAGTGCGCTGATGGCCAAGTTGGGAAACCTAAGTACCTGTCGCGCAACAGCTATTACGAAAAATTATGGCGGGCGGCCTATGGCTGGCCCGATGAGAAATGAAACCCGGAAGCAAAGCCAATAAGTTCCCACCCAGCCAGTTGTGGCGGGTGATGCGCGTCAGCCGAAACCGGCTGTCAAAGCGCAGGCTCTTCATTGTGCCTGACGGGGAGCGGATGAGCCGGTCCCCCGTCAGTGGCTTCCAAACATCAGCCATACTGGCCAGCGCCCGCAGGATGGTGCGCCTTTGCGCCCTATGGCTTGGAGATACACTTGATGACCAAGAAAATGCTAGTAGACGCGACCCACCCGGAAGAAACCCGGGTCGTTGTCGTGCAGGGTACCAGGCTTGAAGATTTTGATTTTGAATCCGCCGCTCGCAAACAGCTGATCGGCAATATCTACCTCGCCAAAGTTACCCGGATCGAGCCCTCATTGCAGGCGGCCTTCGTTGATTATGGCGGCAACCGGCACGGGTTTCTGGCCTTTAGCGAAATCCACCCGGATTATTACCAGATTCCCGTGGCCGACCGGCAGGCCCTGCTGGAAGCGGACGCAGCGGAAGAACAGCGCGCAGAAGAAGCGGACGAAGACGTTGACTTCAAAGTTGAAATAAGCGATTCGGATGATTCTGAGGCCGGCGATGTCTCTGATGATGCGGATGAAGATGATGCAGATAATCCGGATGTAAAAGACGAAGAATCTGGTTCAGGTTCGATGTTAATGGCTGCTCACGAGCGGGATTCCATTAGCTCTGGCCCGCTTGAAGATACCGGGGAAGTGTCTGCGGAAACATCAGACGCCCTTCCGGAGCTTGAGGGCGTTCAGATTGTCCATGCAGCCACAGATGCATCGGAGGCGCCCGAAGCGCATGCTCCCGAAGCAGAGATGGCTGCTTCACCCGGTGGCGGGATATTGGATGCCGTCCCCGGCGATCAGCCGGCCGACGAGAAAACCGAAAAGCAGCAACCTGTCCGGCGCTCCGGCAGGCGGCGGCGCAATGAACGGACGGACGCGGTTACAGAAGCGCGTCAGGATGGCGATTGGGAAGAAGAAGGCCCCAGCAAGCACATAGAATCCGTCGGGGGGGAGGACGCGCTCGACGAAGTGTCGCGCCCTCGCGCGCGCAGGCGGCAATATAAAATCCAGGAAGTCATCAAAAAACGCCAGATTATGCTGATACAGGTTCTGAAAGATGAGCGTGGATCAAAAGGCGCAGCGCTAACCACCTATCTGTCGATCCCGGGCCGCTATTGTGTGTTGATGCCCAATACGGCGCGCGGTGGCGGAATCTCACGGAAAATCACCAATGCAGTTGATCGCAAGCGGTTGAAGGCCGTGGCGGCGGAGCTGGAGGTGCCCGAAGGAATGGGCCTGATTATCCGCACTGCCGGGGCGAACCGGACCAAGGCGGAAATCAAGCGCGACTTTGATTATCTGCTGCGGCAATGGGAAACGATCCGTGAATTGACATTGCGTTCAACGGCGCCCTGCCTGATCAACGAAGAAGGCAGCATCGTCAAACGCGCCGTGCGTGATTTGTACGACAAGGATATCGAAATTATTCAGGTCGAAGGCGAAGCCAGTTACCGCGAAGCCAAAGACTTCATGCGCATGCTGATGCCAAGCCACGCTAAAAGGGTGCAGCCCTATCGCGAGCCGGTTCCGCTGTTTCAGCGTTACCAGGTGGAAGCGCAACTGGATTCGATGTTTGACCCGACGGTTAGGCTGAAATCCGGCGGCTATATTGTCATCAATCCGACCGAGGCGCTGGTTTCAATCGATGTTAATTCCGGCAAGGCAACCCGTGAAGCCAATATCGAAGCGACCGCGCTAAGAACCAACCTTGAAGCGGCCGAGGAAGTGGCGCGGCAATTGCGTCTTCGCGATCTGGCCGGGCTGATCGTGATCGATTTTATCGACATGGATAATATGCGCAACAACAAGGCTGTTGAGCGCAAGGTAAAGGATTGTCTGGCGACAGACCGCGCCAATATCCAGATCGGGCGAATCAGCCCGTTTGGTTTGCTGGAAATGTCACGCCAAAGGCTGCGTCAGGGCGTGGTGGAAACCACGACGCGACCGTGTTCGAATTGTCATGGCACAGGCCTGGTTCGATCTGTCGACTCACTGGCGCTGCGTGTGCTGCGCGGCATCGAAGAGGAATGCCTGCGCCGCCAGCATCATGTGCTGGATGTGTATGTTCCCAGTGACGTGGCGATTTACATTCTTAATCAGAAACGCCAATGGCTGCATCAGATTGAGGCCCGCACGGCCAGTTCGATTTTCATCATTGCTTCGGACGCTATCCAGTCGCCGAATTTTGAAATCAAGCAGTCAGATCGAATTGCTGTCATCCCACCGCCACTAATCAGTGCGCCAATTCCGCCAGAAGTTGTGGAAGAAGACGAGGCCGATGATCTGGCGGAAGCGGCGGATGAACCCGTTGTCCAGGAGGCTGAAGAAAAGCGGGACGGAGAACGCAGGCGCAGGCGTGGCCGGGGACGTGGTGATGATGCGCGCAAATCCCGGACGGAAGGTGATACGGATGTTCAAAAAACATCTGGTGTCAGTGAGTTGCAGGAAGAACCTATAGCAAGACCGGAAGGTGAGACGGCGGAAGAAGAAGCCGTGCGCCGCAAGTCGCGCCGCCGCCGGCGTGGCCGGGGACGTAATCGTGACGGGGATGGGACGCAACCCTTACAGGGGATCGAGGGTGCAATTCCGCCCCAGACTGGTGATGCCGGGATGGTTTCTGATGCCGGGTCACATGGCAATGTTCTAATCATCCCAATCCATGCGGGTGATGAAGCGACAGCCGATGCGCCAATGCAGGAAATGTGGCGTCCGGCGGCGGTGCAGGCCGAATCCGCTGTTGCGGAGGAGGTTCCGATGATAGAGGAGCCGCGTCCGGCAGAGCAGGAGGCCGTTGCAGTGGCGTCAATTTCCGAGGTTGCCGAAATAGCTCATGCGCCGGAGCCCGAACCAGCCCCGCAGCCTGAACCGGCGCCGCACCAGGAGTTGCCCGAAGCACCGGCAGGGCCAAAACGGGGCGGTTGGTGGCAACGTCAGTTCGGTAACAAGGCGTAACCGGCGGCTGCTTCCAGCGAATGTTATAGACCACTTGTGTAAAAACGGGAGATGGCCGCCACATGGATATGATGCCGATTGATGCGGAAAAAGAAGTCCTGCAACGTTATGGCGCTGCATCGCAGGAACGTGAGGACGCACTGTGCTGCCCCGTTGATTACGATCCGCAATATCTGAAAATCATCCCGCAGGAGATTATTGATCGCGATTATGGCTGCGGCGATCCGTCGCAATTTGTACGTAGCGGCGAAAGTGTGCTGGATCTGGGCAGTGGTGGCGGCAAAATCTGTTTCATTATCTCGCAGATCGTTGGCGCAACCGGCAAGGTTACGGGGGTTGATTTTAATCCGCTCATGCTGGAGCTGGCTGGAAAATACCGCAGCCAGATTGCGGAAAGTACCGGCTTTGACAATGTAGAATTCAAGCGCGGCAAAATTCAGGATTTGCGCACGGATATTACCGCTGTCGAAGCCTGGCTGGCGGCGCATCCGGTATCGTCTTATGCGGATTTAGAGGCGCTGGAAACGTACAAAAAACAACAGGCGCTGGAGGCGCCGCTGATTGCCGATGCCAGTGTGGATGTGATCGTTTCCAACTGTGTGCTTAATCTGGTGGCCGCCGAAGACAAGGCCGCCCTGTTTGCGGAAATGTTCCGGGTTCTGAAAATAGGCGGCAGGGTTGCCATATCCGACATTATTTCCGATGAAATCGTGCCGCAGCATATGCGCAATGATCCGGAATTATGGTCTGGCTGCATTTCCGGCGCTTTTCAGGAACGCGAATTTCTGCGCGCCTTTGAAGATGCGGGCTTTTATGGCATCGCCATTGCCAAACGCGATGCGGCCCCCTGGCGTACAGTGGAGGGGATTGAGTTCCGCCCGGTTACTGTCACCGCCTATAAGGGCAAGCAGGGCGCGTGCCTGGAACGCAAACAGGCGGTTATCTATGCAGGCCCATGGCGCAAGGTCGAAGATGATGATGGCCATGTGCTGGAACGCGGCGTTCCGATGGCGGTGTGCGACAAAACCTATCGTATCTACAACCGCGATCCCTATAGCGCGCAGATCATCCCGGTGCCGCCACTGATTGATATTCCACTCGAAGAAGCCGGTCTATTCGATTGTATGCGCTCGGTTTCCAGGCATCCGAAAGAAACCAAGGGCGAGGACTATGTGGCGACCACCGGCGCCACAGCCGGTGTCTGTGGGCCGGAGGGGTGCTGCTAAAGCAGTCCTTTGCGTCCCATATCGAGGAACTTTTCCCGGCGCGCTTTGCGGACTTCGACGCCATCCTTGCCATCCAGTTCCACCAGGGCCTGTTCAATGACCAGTCCGGTTTGGCGGATGCTCTGCAATGGTTCGCGATGGGCGCCCCCGATGGGTTCGGGGATAATCGTATCGATAACGCCCAGGCCCAATAATTCCTGTGCAGTCAGTTTCATGGCGGAAGCGGCTTCTTTCGCCTTGTCGGCGGCGCGCCACAAAATCGACGAGCAGCCTTCCGGACTGATCACCGAATAAATTGCATGCTCCAGCATGATCACGCGGTTACCCGCTGCCAATGCGATAGCGCCGCCGGACATGCCTTCGCCGATAATCACCGCGATCAGCGGCGCCTGCAACGACAGGCAGCGGTCGGTCGAACGGGCAATGGCTTCCGCCTGGCCGCGTTCCTCGGCCCCAACGCCGGGATAGGCCCCCGGCGTGTCGATCAGGGTGACGACCGGCAAATTGAACTTTTCCGCCAGGTCCATCAGGCGCATCGCCTTGCGATAGCCCTCTGGCCGCGCCATGCCGAAATTATGCCGCACCCGGCCGTCCGTGTCGGCGCCTTTTTCCTGCCCGATCAGCATGATGGGCCGCCCGTTCAGCCGCCCCAGGCCACCAATGATGGCGCTATCCTCGGCAAACCCCCGGTCCCCGGCCAGGGGGGTGAATTCTGTAATCAACTGGCCGATATAATCCAGGCAATGGGGCCGGTTCGGGTGGCGGGCAACCAGGGTTTTCTGCCAGGGGGTCAGCCGTGTATAACTGGCCCGCAGCAGGCTGGCCGCCTTGGTTTCCAGCCTGGCCACCTCATCACTGATGGTCATGGAGGCGTCTTTTGCCGCTAATTGGCGCAATTCCTCGATTTTATCTTCGAGTTCGGCGACCGGTTTCTCAAAATCCAGATAGGTCCGCATAGGCCCCTGACCATTGTGACAACGACCCGCTTTGTGGCCCGGACACCGGGCGCTGTCAAGCTGGGGGGATTTGGGTAGTATCGTAATTCTAAGGTCTGAGCGGATTGAAGCAGTAAAAAAGCACCTGTGCAACGACCATTGCGGAGAGCATAACGATCCAGTTACAATTCCTATAAAAAGCATTCGGTAGAGGAATTATTTTCTGACCAGACTTATCTACTCCAGCAGTGTCTGATAATTTTTCTCTGTACTTTTGACAGGAATAGGCATTTCTCAAGATTGTGACCACCGCATTAATAAATATTAAGGTCGCCAAGACGTCGGCTAGACACGCGAAATTTGGCGTCATCTTATCCTCATATTGCAGACGAAGAACCACAGCCCCACCCAAAATCGCAGAGAACATCTGCGCGTAAAGATTGAAGCTTTGCTGAATAGCGGAAATACGCTCCAGAATTTGAGATGTCAGCATCTCGCAATGCTTGTCGACGCTAAGCGTTTCCATTTTTTTGCTCCTTCTGTTCAGCCGCTATTGCAGCTTTCAATAAGCATTACTCAGACTCTTAATCCCTCACAGCATAGGAGTGGAGGGCAATATCCTCACACAATGTCTTTCAATAACTCCGGGTGTTTGTCCAGAAGCCGGAACAGATTGATGACAGCGGGCAAGGGGGCCGCCTCGCCGCGTTCATAGCGGGAAAACGCATTGTGACCGCCGCCGGTGAGACGTGCGGCCGCCACCTGGCTTAACCCCAGCTTGCGGCGGATGCGGCGGATTTCCCTGCTCTGTTGTTCGCGCTCGCGCAGCACCAAGGTATCTCCTGCCGCCGCATACTGCTGTGCGCTTTTGGCGTCGAACTCTATTTCGCCGCAGCCGCCGCAGCGCCAGCCAGACAACCCTTTTACGGTCGCCGTCATTCCTGCATGCGAGATGTTGAAGGTCTCATCCTCAAAACGCTTCATGCCCTTGCGGGTTTCACAATTTAGACATTTTCGAGCCATGTTCACTTCTCCTTGAACTGAAACACTGGCGCTGAATCGCGCATCGTAATCTTGATATAGGCATCTTTCCTGACAGGTGTTGTTGCGTGATACGCGTCCTGCCACACCCGATGATCGGCAAAAGTTGTCATGGACTTAAAGCAATTGCGCCGTGTCAGGAAGCAATCACAGCGAGCATTTCGGTCATGGTCAGGCCCATCGTCCGCCCGCCATCAAGAGCGGTCTTGGTGAATGCCGCCGCTCCCAATTGAGCGACTGTCACCTGAATGCCAGCCAGATCATAATGGGGTATGCATTTTTCCATGAGCAGGATATTACCCTATAAGGGTAACAAAGTCAAGAAGGTCATTAGCCTTAACCCCGCCCCAGCGGGTGGTGCTGTTTGACCAGCGCCTGCATGCGGGCGGTTAACACATGGGTATAAATTTCCGTGGTGGAAATATCCGCATGGCCCAGCATTTGTTGTACGGCGCGCAGGTCGGCGCCGCGGGACAGCAGATGGGTTGCAAAGGCGTGGCGCAGGGTGTGTGGTGAAATTGATCGCGCGGGCAATCCGGCCTCCGCCGCCAGTTCGCCCAGTAATTGCGCAAAGCGGTGGCGGGTGAGGTGGCCGCTGCCGCCGCGTGAGGGAAACAGAAATTTTGACTGCTGTCCCTTGCCCAGAAAGTGCGCGCGCACGGCAAGATATTTTTCAATTGCTGACCGTGCCGGATCGCCCAGCGGCACCAGCCGTTCACGTCCGCCCTTGCCGCGCACCAGCAGCAGTTGCGGACCGCTGCGCACGGCGCTTAACGGCAGGCTTACCAGTTCGCTGACCCTCAAACCGGTAGCGTAGAGAATTTCCAGCAGGCAGCAAAGCCGTGCGGCCTGTGGCGTCTCCTCACGGGCCTGTGCGCAGGCGATCAACCGGTCAACCTCGTTCTCGCCCATCACTTTGGGCAGGGGGCGGCGGCGGCGCGGTCCCTCAATCGTGCTGGAGGGGTCTTCCTTGCGCATGCCGTCGGAAAGCAGAAAGCGGTAAAATTGCCGGATGGCGGATAATTGCCGTGCGGCGGTTGCGGCACTTAATCCGGCGGAAGAAAGCCCATCAAGGTAGCGGCGAATGATTTCCGCGTCGGCATCCTTCAGGCCGATTTTTCGCCGTGTCAGAAAATCCCTGAATCCGGTCAGATCGCGGCCATAGGCGGCAAGTGTGTTGGCGGCGGCCCCACGCTCTGCCGAAAGCATTTCCAGAAAGGCTTCGATCAGCGGGTCGTGATGCGCCTTGGTCATGCCTGGGGCGCTTTGCGGTTAGATTGACGTATATCCAAAATTTCATACCTCATTGTGAGGCGCGGTGCGCGCCGTGACAATGACGTCGAGTACGGGTTATGAGTTAACATGATCGTGTCACGTTCTAAATTCCGGCAAGCAGTGCAGCATCCAGCGCCAAAGCGCGGGCCTCGGCCTGTAGTCCAACAGTATTAAGCGCCCGTACAGTGATCCCAAGCAGGAAGGGGTCGGTAAGCCCCTCTCCGTTCTCGCCCAAACAAATCAGGCTGAGCAGTACGGTTTGCCCGACGCGCCCGCTCTGACTGGCTTCAAACAGCAGATGCAGCAACGCTGATGGGGGCACGGAGACAGCTTCGGACTTTCCGGAATCCTGTATCATATTGACCCATTCAGATTCCGGCGTGGCCATGCCAAGCGCCGACAGGGCCGATAACAGGATTGGCCCTTTGCGGTTTTTTTCTTCCGGCGATAATTGCGCCAGCCATTTTGTTATCTGGACCGGATCGTCTGGCATACCTTCAACTGGGTGCGCCAGAAGCAGCAATGGAAACAGGTTGTTTGCGGCGCGGGGTGCACTGGGATTGTTACCGGGTGCGCTTAATGCACGGGCCCGATCATACCAGCGGCTTGCGGCCGCAGGATCGCCCGCTACAAGCAATGCGCGGCCGGCATCGGCGGAGATTTCGATCATTTCCGGTGCGGGAACCAGATCACGTATGGGGGTAAGATTGACCCGCGAAACGGTGGCGAAACTGTTACTGGCGCGGGCCAGCGACCATGCAGCCGACAGCGCCAGTGACAGGCTTGCTGGCGCATCCTGTCCGCGTACAGACTGGAACATCAGTGCATTGGCCTGGGCGGCAGGCAGTTTCTTCACCAGTTCTGGCGCACTGGCGCGATCTTCGACAGAGAACGGCGCTTCAGAATAAAGTTGAGCAACTTCTTCCGGGCCTATTGCCCCGGCAGCCTCGGCGCGTTCGGCGGCGGGCAAGCGCTGTTCCACAGATGCGCCGGGCATGCGCGCCATCAGTTTCAAAACAGCGGCGGAGGAATGGCCATCAATTTTGGCTGGTAAAGGCAGAGACGCAAAGCGGATCATCGCCAATTGCAAAATATCCAGACGCGGCAGTTTTTCCGGTAGCTTGCCGGATTTACTGATCAGTGCGGTCAGCAGGTTCTGATATCCCGTGTCATCGGCATCCTGTTCGGCAATCAGTGATGCAGACAATTGTGCTGCTGCCTCATTACCATTCAGAATATGGCAAAATCCGGAAAGTTTTAGCCAGAAGATAGCTCCGCTCGTGCGAACTTGCGCAGCGGCCATATCGCAGGCGGTTTTGAATTCGCCTGACGCCAGGGCAATTTCAGCGCGCGCCTGTAGCAGGGCTTCATCTTTACTGGGTCCACCCGCAAGCGCCGCCATTTGTCCGGCCAACTCAAACTGACCGGCCTCTATCAGCCGGCCAAGCCGCAATCCAATGAAAGATGCCCCGCTGCTTGTCCCCTGCGGCGGTTCGGCGGCGCTCAGCAACAATCTTTGCACCAGCTTTTGCAGGGCAGGAGAGCGTGTCGTAACCGGTAATTTCGGCAAAAGGCGCTCAACCAGGGCTCGATCCGCGCCGCGCCACGTTTCCGGCCCAAAGCCTCCGTTTTCAGGTGTCAGAAGTCCCACCGCAGCGAAATCCAGAGACCCCAATGCGCCGGTACTGATGCCATCACCTTCAGTTTCGGCTGGGTACTCCTCTGCCGCTGGGGGCAAGGGTGGGGCAGGCGTCAGTTCAGAGGGGGGCATAACAGGGGGGCGAAGGGGCACAGGCGCCTGTGCCATGACAGGCGCGGCAGCAAGCAATGCAACAATCAGGAAGCCGGGGAAAAACGTTAAATGCCGGCTGAGGTTACTTGCCCAGCATGTCATCCGGCAGAACTTTCTCGACGGTGCGCACAGGAGCCGGCACGTCCCAGATTGAGATATAGATCGCCCCGCCGATAAGCACGGCGGTAAGCAAGACCAGAATGGAGGCAAACAGTTTTGGCATCGTTCGGCGTTGCGCCTTTCGTAGGTCGGTTTAATGGGCTGGGCGAATCCTTATTGGGGAGACTTCCTTTGCAGGGACATTATCCGGTGCATTGCGGCCTTTCAATGGCGCTAAAATGCCACCGGAAAATCGGGCTTAGAAAATAAGGCCATTTTCGGATAGTCTGGGGCCATGGAAGATGAATCAGAAGAGGGCGAAGCGCCCCCCGTCACGGCCCAGATAGATAACCCGGCGGGAGACAGGGTTATTGTCCTTATAGGCTTGATGGGGGCGGGAAAAAGTACTGTTGGGCGGCGGCTTGCGGCGCGTCTGGGGGTAAATTTTCTGGATACGGACAGTGAAATCGAAACGGCTGCGGGCATGACAATTCCTGAAATATTCGAAAAACACGGCGAACCGGCATTTCGCAGGGGCGAAAACAAGGGGATTGAGCGATTGTTACAGGATATGAGCAAGGGAACCCCGCCGGGAGGCGTTCTGGCGACCGGCGGTGGCGCCTTCATAGATCCGGTAACCCGGGATAATATTGCGCATTACGGCGTTTCAGTATGGCTGCGTGCGGATGTGGAGTTGCTGCTGAAGCGCGTGGCGCGGCGCAATAACCGCCCATTGCTCAAACAGGGCGATGCCCGCGAGACCATGTTGCGCCTGCGCGATGAACGCTATCCGGTCTATGCCCTGGCGGACATTGTTGTGGACAGTGTCGAAGCGCCGCATGAAGAAGTCGTGGATATGATCGTGGAAAAACTTGGCGAGTATTTTGCACGGCCTGAAGGGCAGGCGCAATGAACGCGCCAATTTCACAACTGGTGCATGTGGCGTTAGGTGAACGCGCCTATGACATTCATGTGGGCGTTGGGTTGCTTGGGCAGATCGGCGGCATTATCGGACCTCTGCTTCGGCGTAACCGGGTGGCCATCATTACAGATAGCAATGTTGCGCAACGTCACCTGCCAGCGCTTTTAGCGGCGCTGGATAGCGCAGGAGTTTCCCATGCCTGCCGTATTATTCCAGCAGGTGAATACAGCAAGAATTTTAATGAGTTGGAAACTTTACTTGACTGGATGCTTGAGGAAAAAATAGAACGCGGCGATTTGCTGCTGGCGTTTGGCGGTGGGGTCATTGGCGATCTTGCGGGCTTTGCGGCTGCGGTGTTACGCCGGGGCGTGGACTTTGCACAAATTCCGACAACGCTGCTGGCGCAGGTGGATTCATCGGTCGGCGGAAAAACCGGAATCAATAACCGCTTTGGTAAAAATCTGATCGGCGCATTCCATCAGCCGCGTGTCGTGATTGCAGATGTGGCGCTGCTGGATACGCTTCCGGTACGTGAGTTGCTGGCGGGCTATGCGGAGGTGGTGAAATACGGTCTGATCGGAGACGCCGGATTTTTCAACTGGCTTGAAGGGGCAGGGGCCGCCATCCGCGATGGGGATCAGGCGGCGCGTATCCGCGCGGTGATGACCAGTTGTGCGGCCAAGGCCGCATTGGTTGTGCAGGATGAACGCGAATCCGGACCGCGCGCACTATTAAATCTTGGGCATACCTTCGGACATGCGCTGGAGGCGGAAACGGGATACGGCGACAGGCTGCTACATGGCGAAGGTGTGGCCATCGGCATGTGCCTTGCCTTTGAACTGGCGGCAAAGATTGGCCTTGCGCCGGTGCAGGACGCGGTGCGCGTAACACGGCATCTGTCAGGCATGGGAATGCCAACCCGGATAAGCGATATTGCCGGTGGTGTTTTGGACCCGGACCGGTTGCTGGCGCATATGGCGCAGGACAAAAAAGTGGCGGGAGGACGGATTAATTTTGTTCTGCCCCGGCATATTGGCGCATGCTTCATGACCAGCGAAGTTGATACGAAGATTGTGTTGGAACTTCTCAAAGCCTCTTCTGAATAGATAAACAAGGAGATAAAACCCAAAATGGAGATGCAGGTTGATATCGATCTGCCGATGGAATTACTGATCGGCGCGATTCTGGTCCTGTTGGTTATTTCAGCTTTCTTTTCCGCATCCGAGACGGCGCTGACAGCGGCGCAGCGCGTGCGCATTCACAGGCTTGCAGAACATGGATCGCGGCGTGCGGAAACAACAGAACGGCTGATCATTGACCGCGAAAGTGTGTTGGGCACCGTGTTGCTCGGCTATAATCTGGTCAACATTCTGGCGTCGGCACTGGCGACGAGTATGCTGATCGGCCTGTTTGGTGATGCGGGTGTAGTCTATGCAACCATCGTAATGACCGTGCTTGTTGTGGTGTTCACCGAAGTCCTGCCCAAGACTTACGCCATCACCCAGCCGGAACGTACGGCGCTTGCGGTTTCATTGATCATGCAGGGCGTCATATGGGTTTTGCGGCCATTGGTTGCGATGGTCCGCTATACGGTGCGCGGCATTTTTCATGTGTTCGGCTATGACCCCGACCGGCCTTTCGATGTGATATCGGCACATGAAGAATTGCGCGGTGCGGTTGATCTGCATCACCGCGAAGGCGCGGTTAAGAAGCGCGAGCGGGATATGATCGGCGGCATCCTTGACCTGGATGAGGTTGTCGTCGATGACATCATGGTGCATCGCAAGAATATTCACATGATCGATGTGTCCCTGCCGGCGGAAGAGATTATCGGGCAGGTGCTCTCAAGCCCCCATACGCGGGTTCCGCTCTGGTCGGGCGAACCGGAAAATATTGTCGGCGTGGTGCATGCCAAGGATCTGCTGCGGCTGATGACAACACGGCAACGCGACAATATTCCCGGTGATCAGGCCATCGACGTGATGTCGCTGGCGACGGCGCCTTGGTTTGTACCGGAGGGCACAACATTACGGGCGCAACTGGTGGCGTTTCTGGCGCGGCGCAGTCACTTTGCACTGGTGGTTGATGAATATGGCGTGCTGAAGGGGCTTGTGACTCTGGAAGATATTCTGGAAGAAATTGTCGGAGAAATTTCAGACGAGCATGACGCGCCGGTGCGCGGGGTGCGGTTACAGCCGGACGGCAGCTTTATTTCCGATGGCACGGTAGCGATCCGCGATCTGAACCGGGAATTTTACTGGAATCTTCCGGATGATGAGGCCAACACCATCGCCGGGCTGGTCATTCACGAAGCTCAGGCAATCCCCGATGCCGGTCAGGTTTTCACATTCTATGGTTTCAAATTCCAAATTTTGCGCCGCAGCCGCAATGCGATCAGTTCCATCCGCATCACGCCACCAGCAGGAAGCAGCCCCCAGAAACCGGCCCGCCGCGCGTGATCGGAGAACTGGTCGGGATTCTTGCGCCCGTTTTTATCACGGCGGGCATTGGGTTTATATGGTCCAAGCGAGGCTATAATTTTGATTCTGAAATGGTTAGCCGCCTGGTTATCAATATCGGCATGCCCTGCATGGTATTTGCAACGCTTAGCACGTTGCAGGTCGAACTGGCGGCGCTTAGCCAGATCGTGCTTGCCGCAATGCTGTCAATTTGCCTTTATCTTGTTGTCGGCAGTGTGATCCTGCGCGGGTCCGGCATGCAGATAAGTCATTATCTGCCGTCCTTGAGTTTTTCCAATGGCGGCAATATGGGCCTGCCGATTTGCCTGTTTGCGTTTGGCGAACAGGGGCTGGCGCTGGGTACGGGATTTTTTCTGGTCAATGCGGTGGCGCAACCGACATTGGGTGTGTGGATTAACAGCGGCAGGTTTTCACCCGCCGAGATGTTGCGCACCCCGGTGATCTACGCGATACCGCTGGCGATGCTGTTTCGATTTGGCGGTTATCACGTCCCGGAATGGCTGGGCAATACGACAAAGCTGGTTGGCGGGATCACAATCCCCCTTATGCTGCTGTTGCTTGGCGTTAGCCTTTCGCGGATCGGCTGGGGCACGGCCCGGCGCAGCGGCGCCTTGGCGGCACTGCGCATTGCTATGGGCCTGGGCGCGGGGTGGGGTGTCGCCAGCCTGCTGGGTCTTTCCGATACGGTGCGCGGCGTATTGCTGCTACAGGCGGCGATGCCGGCGGCCGTGATCAACTATGTTTTTGCGGTACGTTATGAAACCGATCCTGAAACGGTTGCCGGCATCGTCATGCAATCGACGCTGATGTCTATCGTCGTGCTGCCGCTGTTGCTGACCGCCATATTACCGTGAGGCATGCTCTTTGGGCGTATGGGTGGTAAGCGCCAGGGCATGAATGGGTGCGTCCATTTGTTCCTTCAGGATGTCGAAGATCATCCGGTGCCGGGCGATCCGGGTTTTACCCTCAAACGCCGCTGACACAATTGTCACATTGAAATGTGTTTCGCCGGATGGTTTTGATCCGCTATGGCCTTCGTGGCGATGGGATTCGTCACTAATTTCAAGCAATGCGGGCGCAAGGCCTTGTTCAAGTTTGGTGCGAATTATTTCTGAAACGCGCATTTAGGTTTCCGTCCTCTCAGGAAAAAATGTATATTTACAGGCTTTTTTCAGAAGAAGCAGTACAGGATTACTTATAGAACATGTGATGAAATTTACACGGGACATTGACAAAATCAGGATTCGCCGCCGCACGGAACGGCTGACGGAGCCGGTGACCCATGCCTGTAACTGGGATGGCTGTGAGGATCCGGCGCCCCATCGTGCGCCTAAATCCCCTGAGCGGCTGCGTGAATATTACTGGTTCTGCGGTGATCATGTCCGGGAATATAACCGTACCTGGAACTTTTTCGCGGGCATGAGCGCTGGCGAGGTTGAGCACTACATCAAGGGCAATATAACCGGTCACCGGCCAACCTGGTCAGCCAGTCAGGGCAACCCCAATCTGCACAATACCAGCATGACCGGGCGGGGAAAATCTGCACTGAACCGGGGCGACCGGTTTAACCTGTTTGGTGATCCGTCTGACCCGGCGGCCAGACAGAATCCACAGGCACCGGCACGAAAATGGCCCCCTTTGGTGCGCGAGGCCTTCATTTGCATGGATCTGGAGGAAACCGCCACCTTGAAAGAAATCAAACTGCGGTATAAGGAATTAGTGAAACGTTTTCATCCCGATGCCCACGGTGGGGACAGGGCAACAGAAGGTCAGCTAAAACAGGTCATTCAGGCCTATAATCGGCTAAAGGCTAGCGGCATCAAGTAATCCGCCCCCATAGCTCCATTGTAAACATATGGAAGATAATCATGACGGTAGAATCAACCGGCAAAATGGCCCTCGACGCCCCTGACACCACGGTTTCAGTGCGTGAAGTTTTTGGTATCGACAGCGATATGCGGGTACCGGCGTTTTCGATCTCCAACGAATATGTGCCGGATCTTGACAAGACCTATGTGTTTGATCGCGAAACTACGCTGGCGATTTTGGCGGGCTTTGCGTTCAATCGCCGGGTGATGGTCCAGGGTTATCACGGCACGGGTAAATCCACCCATATCGAACAGGTCGCCGCACGGCTCAACTGGGCCTGTATTCGTGTCAATCTGGACAGCCATATCAGCCGTATCGATCTGGTTGGCAAGGACGCCATCGTGCTGCGTGATGGCAAACAGGTCACCGAATTTCGCGAAGGCATTCTGCCATGGTCGCTGCAACGCCCCTGCGCGCTGGTGTTCGACGAATATGACGCGGGCCGTCCCGATGTGATGTTTGTTATTCAGCGGGTTCTGGAAGTGGATGGCAAACTGACGTTGCTGGATCAAAGCCGGGTCATTCGCCCGCATCCATATTTCCGGCTGTTCTCGACCACGAACACGATCGGTCTTGGCGACACGTCGGGCCTCTATCACGGCACGCAGC
>OBEQ010403155.1_pt1 | contig 17066 bp, 18 predicted proteins | sample 1670901 | NCBI WGS metagenome assembly OBEQ01 (sample SAMEA104232315, study PRJEB22302) | groundwater metagenome | biome: forest; feature: aquifer; material: groundwater | place: USA | collected 2011-08-07 | depth 5.4 m
GCGTTACCGTGGCGCCTCGAGGGCTTATTTTTTGCGTAAAGTGGTGAAGCATATAAAAGATACCGGATGGAAACCTGTTCATGTGGATACCACCATTCATCTTGAAAGGCCTAAGCTCGCACGTATTAAAGAAAAAATACGCTCTCGTCTGGCTCGTTTGCTTTCGTTAGATAAGAAGAACGTTAATATTAAAGCGAAAACGCACGAAGGACTTGGTGCGATTGGCCGCGCCAAAGCCGTTGCTGCAGAAGCGATTGTTACGTTAGGAATGAATCATGGTTAGAGTCCGGTTTGCTCCGTCGCCCACGGGCTACATTCATATAGGAAACGCGCGAACGGCGCTTTTTAATTATCTTTTCGCGCAAAAAGAAGGCGGAACATTTCTCCTGCGCATCGAAGATACCGATGCCGCGCGCTCGAAAGACGAATATATCCACGCGCTTTACGAAGATTTGTCCTGGCTTGGAATCCGGTGGCAGGAAGGCCCTAACGTAGGCGGGCCGCACGGGCCGTATCGTCAGACCGAGCGCGTGCATATTTACCGGGAATTTGCAGAAAAGCTCTTAAAAGACGGCAAGGCGTATCATTGTTACTGCACCGAAGCAGAACTTGAAGCGCATCGCCAGGAAGCCGAATTAAAAAAACTTCCTCCGCGCTACAACAACCGCTGCCGGACCTTGAGCAGTGAAGAACGTGAAAAACGCATTCGCCAAGGCGTTAAGCCCGCGCTTCGGTTTCGAATCGACGATCCCGAACTGACGCTTATCGATCTTATCCGCGGCAAGGTGGATTTTAATCTGGATCAAATGGTGGGCGATTTTGTGATTATGAAGCAGGATAATACGCCGACGTTTCATCTGGCCGTCTGTGCGGATGATGGTTTAATGAAAATCACCCACGTTATTCGCGGCGAGGATCATTTATCGAATACTCCCCGCCATATTCTCCTCTTTCGGGCCATGGGTTTTGAGCCGCCCAAGTTTGCGCATATGTCCCTTACGGCCTCACCCACCGGGGGGATGTTAAGTAAAAGGGAAGGCGCCAATTCCATTCGTGAATACCGCGAACTGGGTTATCCCTCGAGCGGGGTTGTTAATTACCTCTCGCTTCTCGGTTGGTCAAGTTCGGATACTCAGGAAATCTTTACCATGGATGAACTGAAGCAACGTTTTGATTTGGCGCATATGCGGAAATCATCGGCCATTTTTGACCGTACCAAGTTGGAATGGGTTTGCGGCATGCATTTGCGCAAATTGCCGGATGATGAATTTGCCCAGCAAGCATTTCAATATATAAACAAGCATGCGTTGCTTCCATCCGGAGCCATAGAAAAAAATTCCGAGTGGTATCGCCGCGTCGTTCTTTTATTTAAAGACAATATTCATAATTATGCGGCGCTAAAAGACCGCCTTGCGATGTTTGAAGAACCGCTTAAAATCCAAGATACCGATGCCGTTCAATCGAAAGAAATAGCCGAATTGCTTGATTCGGCCGCCGAAGCGCTCGAGCATTTGCCGGGCTCAAGCACCGATTTTTGGCAGGAATGGACAGTCCAGTTTAAGAAAAAAACAAAACTCAAAGGTAAGGACTTATTTATTCCGCTGCGCGTAGCGCTTTCCGGAAGAAAAGAAGGCCCGGAGCTGCGCCGTTTAGTCGAATTATTAGGGCGAAAACGTTCTCTTGAGCGCTTACGCGAGGCTCGTAAAACAATTTCTCAGTAAACATGCCGATCGAATTTTTCAACACACTCACCGGGAAAAAGGAACCTTTTAAATCTCTCAAAAAAGGAGAGGTGCGAATGTATACCTGCGGACCCACGGTGTACGATTTCGCTCATATCGGGAATTTCCGCGCTTATGTATTCGAAGATTTGCTCAGACGCGTGCTTAAGCTGAACGGTTTCAAGATACGGCAGGTTATGAATATAACGGACGTCGACGATAAAACCATCAAAAGTTCGCTTTCGAAGGGCATCATACTCGGTCAATTTACCGAGCCTTACATAAAAGCGTTTTTTGAGGACCTGGAAGCGCTTCGGATCCAGAAGGCCGAGTATTATCCGCGCGCCACCGAATACGTGGACGAGATGATTAAGTTAATCAAAGCGTTGCTCGCATCCGGTCATGCTTATAAAAGGGACGGTTCCGTTTATTACAGCATCAAAAAATTTCCCGGGTACGGACGCCTTTCTAAGAAGGTGCTCACGGAAAATATAGCTGGGGCGCGTGTGGATCAGGATGAATATGCCAAGGATGAACCTTCCGATTTTGCTTTGTGGAAAAGAACATCACCGGATGAGCCTTATTGGGATGCGCCGTTTGGAAAAGGCAGGCCCGGTTGGCATATTGAATGTTCTGCGATGAGTATGAAACTCCTCGGCAAATCCTTCGACATTCATACCGGAGGCGAGGACAATATTTTTCCCCATCACGAAAACGAAATAGCGCAGTCCGAAGGCGTTTCGAGAAAAACGTTTGTTCGCTACTGGCTTCATTGCCGCTATCTTTTAGTGGATAATGAAAAGATGTCGAAGTCCAAAGGAAATTTTTACACGGTGAGAGACATTTTTGCGAAAGGTCACGATCCGAAGGCGCTGCGTTATTTGCTGATTTCTCATCATTACCGCCAACCGCTTAATTTCACATTGGAAAGTCTTCAAGCGGCTGAGACAACCGTAAAACGCATAAACGATTTTTACGAGCGCTTTAGCGAAGCCAAGGTTTCGCCGGTCCAGTCAGACGCCCTGGATCAATTAACCAAAGAGGCCAACGAAAAATTCCACAGCAATTTGAATAACGATTTAAATATTGCCGAAGCGCTTGCCCATTTCTTTACCTGGATGAACGAAGCCAACGCGGCCATGGATAAGCAGGCGTTGACCGCCAACGCAAAAAAGTTGGGGGAGAAATTCTTAAACGATTTCTCGAGCGTCCTTGATATTCGTGATGCGCAGGAAATCGATATTCCCGAGCATGTAAAGCGCCTGGCCGAGCATCGTGAAGAAGCGCGAAAAAATCGTGATTTTAAGCGTTCCGACGAACTTAGGGATGCTGCTAAAAAAGAAGGTTTCGTTTTTGTCGATACGGCTGGGGGAGTAAAAATAAAAAAGTTATGAAGTCTAAGAAACTCAGCCATGGTTTATTTCTGACACTCGAAGGGCCGGAAGGCTGCGGCAAAAGCACACAAATTCCCAGCATTGTGAAATGGCTCAAAAGCCATAGATACCGCGTCCGCTCACTTAGAGAGCCGGGCGGTACCGAGCTGGGCGAAAAAGTCAGAAAAGTTCTTCTGATATCAAAGCATGATATAACGACGCACGCTGAGCTTTTCCTTTTTCTAGCCGCCCGCGCGCAGCTTGTGGAAGAAGTAATTCTGCCGGCGTTAAAGCGCGGCGAAGTGGTCGTGTGCGACCGCTATTTGGATTCCACCGTCGTTTATCAGGGCATTGCGGGAGGCCTTGGCCATGACTTTGTTGAACGGCTTTCGGCCTGGGGTGCGCATGGCCTGCGGCCCGATATTTCATTCTTTCTTGATCTTCCCCATGATCAGGGGCTCAAGCGAACCGGCCGGCGCGATCGGATGGAATTAAAGAGCCTTCATTTTCATAAACGAGTTCGCGAAGGCTATCAGAGACTTGCCAAGAGGCACGCCAAAAGAGTTGTCGTGATAGATGCGAGAGAAAACATTCAAACCGTGTGGGCGAGCATTGAAAGAGAACTCGAACGATTCTTCAAATAGTCAGACCGGAGCGTTAAATAGAATTATTTCCATGAAAGAAATGGGAACGCTGGGTCAGAGTTTTATATTCGCCGGCGGAGCAGGTTGGGGCAAAAAGGCGCTCAGCCGGTCTTTTGCGCGATTGCTTTTATGCGAGAAGGGAAAATTTTCCGAAACCTGCGAATGTGTGTCCTGCAGCCGTATCGAAAATAATCAGCATCCCGATTTTCATTATTTCGGAGAAGATGAGTCCAAGCGATCTTTCGCCATTGCCGAAGTGCGGAATTTGCTTGAATGGATGTCGCTTCGTTCTTTTGAAGGGAAAGCCAAAATGGCCGTTTTAATTGGCGCCGAAAGGCTCACCACGGAAGCCGCCAACGCGCTTTTGAAATTATTGGAGGAGCCGCCGCCTTCCTCGTATCTTGTGCTTTTGACGGAAAATCCCCGAAGGCTGCTGGAAACTATTCGCTCGCGTTGTTCCGTCATAAGGCTCCGGCCTGTTCAAAAGGAAACCATCGCTATCCAGCTGGAAAAGCAAGGTATTCAAAAAGAGGAAGCGCTCTATTTGGCGAAAAAATCAAACGGCAGTTTCAGCCGTGCTTTAGAGATGCACGAAGAAGGCGAATGGGATGAGGCGAAAGAATTTATCGATCAGATGTGCCGCGGACAATCCGGCGCATCTATTTCACTCTGGCAAAAGTCCGAACGCGCAGAAATTGTTAAAAACATCCGCCGGACGGCGGAAATACTGCGTGACGCCTTAATTCTTGCCATCGGCGGTTCGGAGAAGGAGATTATGTTTCGAAGCTCTGCCAATGAGTTAAAGGCGCTTTCCACCGAAGGCGCTCCGAAGCTCACAAGAAAAATAGGCTATTTGCTTGAGACCGACCGCGCTCTTCGTTCGAACGTAAATCAAAAGCTGGCCCTCACGCGTCTTGAAACCATCTGGAACGTATGAAAAGCGAAAAGCCTTATTACATCACCACGCCGCTTTATTACGTGAACGATAAGCCCCATATCGGTCATGCCTATACGAATGTTCTTTGTGATACCATCGCTCGTTTCCGGCGTTTTCAAGGGAGGGAAGTCTTCTTTTTAACCGGTACGGACGAGCACGGCGAGAAGATCGATAAAACGGCCAAGAAAGAAGGCTTAGATACGAAGGAATTTATCGATCGAATCGTACCGAGATTTAAAGAACTATGGGAAAAACTAGATATTAAATACGATCACTTTATTCGTACTACGGATTCTTACCATCGCGATAGCGTGTATCGTTTGATTTCAGAATTGGAAAAAAAAGGAGATATTTATAAAGGCAATTATTCAGGCTGGTATTGTACGCCCTGCGAATCGTTTTGGATTACCTCGCAGCTGATAGAGGGAAAATGCCCGGATTGCCACCGTGATGTGTCCTCGATTCAGGAAGAAAATTATTTCTTCAAAATGTCCAAATACCAGACTTGGCTCATCGACTACATTAAGAAAAACCACGACTTTATTCAGCCAGTACAAAGAAGCAAGGAAGTCCTTGGTTTTCTCGAGCAGCCGCTCGAAGATTTATGCATCACGCGTCCGCGCTCGAGGTTGACTTGGGGCATTCCTTTCCCTAATTCTCCGGATTATGTGATTTACGTTTGGTTTGATGCGCTTACCAATTACATAAGCGCTGTCGGATACGGAAAGGACGAAAAGAAATTTAATCAATATTGGCCCGCCGACTTGCATATGGTGGGTAAGGATATTATTCGCCATCACGCCGTCTATTGGACGACTATGCTTCATGCGCTTGGACTGCCGCAGCCCAAAACTATTTTCGGGCATGGCTGGTGGACGATTTCGGGAGCCAAAGTCTCCAAATCGCGCGGCAATATCGTCGATCCTGCGGAAGTCGCCAAAAATTTTACCGTGGATACGCTCCGATATTATTTTCTCCATGAAGTAACGCTCGGCTCGGACGGCGCTTACTCGGAAGATTTGCTTGTGGAACGTTATAATAAGGATCTCGCCGACGAACTGGGTAATTTGGTACAACGCGTTATCAGCATGGTGCACCGCTACGAGAACGGAGTGTTGCCTCCCGTTGAACGCCCGGCAAGCTCGGATATAGAAAATGTGGCCAAAGATCTTGGAAAACGGATCACCGCTCATATGGATCGTTTTAAATTGCGCGAAGCCGTTGAAGAAATCTGGCTCCTCGTTCGCACTTGTAATCGCTATGTGGACGATACCAAGCCGTGGGCCTTAGCCAAAGATCCGGCGAAACAAAAGGAATTGCATGCTTGTTTAGCAACGCTTTTAGAAGGAATTCGAATCATTGGTATTTCGCTTTCTCCTTTTTTGCCGGAAACATCGAAAAATATATTGGAATTTTTAAATATTTCTACCGTGCCGAGTTTAACAGATTTGGATTCTTGGTGGGCGCTTAAACCGGGCGTTCACATTCAAAAACCGCGCGTACTCTTTCCCAAGACAGAACCGGAGGAAAAAATCCATGGGTAAAACTGTAGCTTTAGTCATTGCTATTCTGCTCGTGCTTGTATTTGGCACAACGCTCTTTGCTCTTCAAACGCGGCATCAACGCGAAATGACGGGTGTCCAGCAGCTCCTCCAAAAACAGGAAGAAGAATTAGGAATCCTCAGAGCGGATAATGCCTATCTAAAATCTCAAACCACCGAAATTGGCGTGTTGGAAGAAGATTTAGCAAACAAGCGCACGGAGATCGAAGGGTTAAAAAAACGGGGCGAGGAACAGCAGGAAATGATGAGTTCCTTTGAAGAACGATTGGCAGAGTTTTCACGTTTACAGGAGCAGGTCGATCAATTGAAGCAGGAAAACGATCGGTTGCGTCTGGAAGCAGAAAAGAAAGCGGTCGAAGGTCTAGAACCCGCATCCGATCTTACGGCTTCTATGGACGAGTCGCTTTCCGGAACCGAAGAAAAGGATGTAACAGATGCGGGAGAAGCCGGTGCAACCATGTCGGAAGATGCGGGCGGCAGTGAAGAATCGTCGGGTGAAGTAGAGCCGCCGTCAGATCAAGGTGAGGGTGAACCGCTTACTTTTCCGGGTAAATCTTAAGCTCTGCTATGTAATGGACCCTATTCATGATATTGGTAGATACGCATGTTCATTTTCACTTTCCTGATTTTGACAAAGATAGGAAAGAAGCCATTGAGCGCGCCCGCCGCGCGGATGTTGCATTCTTTATCAATGTAGGAACCGATCCGGAAACTTCCAAACTTTCCCTTGAACTAGCCGAGCGCGAGGCCGGATTTTACGCCAGCGCCGGTTTTCATCCCCATGATGCCTCACGATTCAACCCAAGTTTATTACCTGCTTGGGAAGAAATAGCCCGGCATCCGAAAGTGGTGGCTATCGGCGAAGTAGGTTTGGATTTCTTTAGGAATCTTTCGCCCAAAAATACTCAGGAAGAAGTCCTGCGAGCCGCTTGCCGCTTGGCCAAACAGGTGGATAAACCGCTCATCCTTCATGTGCGCGACGCTTTCGAAGAAACGTTTCGTATACTCAAAGAAGAGTTTCCAAAAGGAGGAAGAGGAGTCTTTCATTGCTTCAGCGGAGATCGGAAGGCCATGCTTCAAGCCGTTGATATGGGATTCCACATTTCATTTTCAGGCATACTTACGTATAAACGCAATGACGAACTACGCGAAGTAGCTAAAGGGACTCCGGAGGACCGGATACTTCTTGAAACCGACGCTCCGTTCCTGCCCCCTCAATCCTCGCGCGGCAAGCGAAACGAATCCGAGCTTATGGTTGAAACCGCCAAGTGTTTAGCCGAAACCCGAGGTATTTCACTTGCTGATGCAGCACGTCTGACGACTCGCAATGCGACCCGCCTCTTTCATCTGGGAATCGAATCATGATCAAAGTCCGCTCATTGCTTGTCCAGAACGCAAGCTACCTAATTTTACTCGCCGTTACCCTTACGATTTATTTTATGTTTTTTTCAGATATCGGGCAAAAGCCCGATAAGACATTAAAAGAAGATTCCGGCGCAGCCTCGGTTCGGGAAGCCGAGCAAAAAATTCAAGCCCGGTCGCAAGATGAAGAATACTGGAATACCTTGCTTGCCGAGAAGCCCTGGCTGGGTTATGCGATATCGACAGGAACCGTTCTTTTTTTCTGCCTTATTTCCTACGGTCTTTTTCTGGATGTTGTCTGGGCTATTTCTTTGTTTCGAAGAAGAAGTATTATTCCGCAAAAAGCCGACGTTTCTCCCGGCACGCCTTTTTCTTTAGGCGATATCTTTAGGGTTTCTGTGCTAACTCTAAGCATTTCCATGGTGATAGGGGTTGCGGTTAATCTTACGGACTATGTTTTAGGTGACTTCGTCAACGATAACTTTATCATTTTGCTTCATACAGCACTTACCGATATCATGGTCGTGTTTTTCATTATGTACATGGCCAAGACCGTGTACGGGACAGATGTAAGAGCGTTGGGTTTACACGCCAAAGGGATTTGGGACGATATCCGGCTAGGGCTGATTACCTACGCGGCGGTGCTGCCTATTTTTTTGCTGTTGCTTGCCGCTTTAATGACCCTGGCCTATTGGCTGCACTATGAGCCGCCGCCGCATCCGCTCGTAGAAGTATTAGTGGAAGAAGAAAACAATCCTTCGCTCATCGTTTTTTCAACTGTTTTGGCCTGCATTATTGGTCCGATCGTTGAGGAAATTTTTTTCCGGGGCTTTTGCTATCCCGTTTTAAAAAAACGCTGGGGAACATGGATGGCCGCGGTGGTATCTTCAGCCGTATTTGCGGCGGTACATAATTCGGGTTTTGCCTTTGTGCCCGTATTTTCACTCGGCATGGCCTTGGCGTATGTGTACGATCGCCGCGGATCGCTTGTTTCCAGCTGCGCTTTGCACATAACGCACAATAGTCTTTTTCTCGCTTATTTTTTTCTCATGAAGAGCCTATTTTTGGTGAACTGATATGTTGATATGGATTGTAGGATTTGCCATGTTCCTTGTTTCGGTCACGCTGCACGAAGTTGCTCACGGCTTTACGGCGGCCTGCCTGGGCGACGATACGGCGCTGCGCAAAGGCAGGATTAATTTAAACCCTCTTAGGCATATCGATCTTTTTTGGACCGTCCTTCTTCCAATTTCACTTTTCCTTTCAACTGGCGGTCGGTTCATCATCGGCCAAGCCAAACCGGTTCCCGTGAATTTTGGAAAGCTTCGCCCGTATCGCCTGGGCATGATCAGCGTCGCCTTGACCGGCCCTGCGGTAAATATTTTTTTAGCCTTTCTTTTTTCCATTCTTTATCACCGAACTGCTTGGCCCATGGTGCTCATGTTTGGAATCTATCTTAATCTGGCTTTAGGCGTTTTTAATTTGATTCCTATTCCGCCGCTGGACGGATCGCGGGTCATCAACGGGCTGCTACCGTCAACATGGTCGGCATGGTATTCGCGGATCGAACCCTACGGTTTTATCATCGTTGTTGTTCTGGTGTATTTGGGGGCGCTTAAAGGTATCGTTATCCCGGGAATAAACTTTTTCTGCCGTGTATTTGACGTTCCGTATATATAGGCCATTCAATGAAATCACTCAGGGAATTAGGGGAATTCGGATTTATCAATGAAGTTCGTAGGTGGGCTCGCTCCGGCCAAAAAGGTCTGATCGGAATTGGCGACGACTCCGCTGTACTGCCCGCCGGCGGAAACGATCTTATTTGTTTTACTACAGATACTATTGTTGAGAATGTTCACTTTACGCCCCAGACGCCGCCGCGTAAGGTGGGTTGGAAAGCGATGGCTGTCAATATAAGCGATATCGCAGCCATGGGCGGTGAGCCAAAGTATGCGGTTATGAGTTTAACCGTACCGAAACGGATTCTTTTTTCCTATTTGAAAGAGTTGTACCGCGGAACACTTGGTTGCGGGAGACGATTTAATGTAGCCTTGGTCGGCGGCGATACAGTGAAAGGCCGGGAATTTTCGGTGACACTCAGCCTCATCGGTTTCGTTAAGAAGCGTGAATTAACCCTCCGCCGCGGCGCCCGGGCCGGAGACGATATTTTTGTAACGGGTTCTCTGGGCGGTTCAATATCCGGAAAGCATCTCGGTTTTACCCCGCGTATGGCGGAAAGCCGTTTCCTTGCGAAAAGGTTCCAGCCCAACTCCATGATTGATGTATCCGACGGTTTGATCCAAGATCTAGGGCATATATTGGAAGAATCCCATGCCGGCGCTGAGATTTGGCTGGATAAAATTCCTATCAGCGCAGAAGCCCGGAGGAGATCCAAAGGATTGCGAGAAGCAGCTCTTTCATCAGCTTGCCACGACGGTGAAGATTTTGAGCTTTTATTTACGATTTCGCCAAGGCTCTCAAAAAAATTAGAAAAAGCCTGGGCGGCAAAGTTTCGTACTCGATTGACCAAAATCGGGAAAATCATTAAAGGCCAGCGAAAAATAAGATACATGGATCGCGGCTTATTGATAAAAGAACCTATATGGCTACGCAAAAAGGGTTTTGCTCATTTCTAAAGTAATGGAAAATTTTAAATTTAAAACAAAATCCGCCGAGGAAACGGTTTCGTGCGGTGTGCACATTTCTTCGCTTTTGAAAGCCGGTGACGTGGTGGCGCTCAAGGGCGATCTGGGTTCCGGCAAGTCCCCGTTTGTTCGCAGTTTTTTAAACTGACTGACAGGTTTAAGCGGTGAGGAAGTGTCGAGCCCCACATTTGTTTTGATGCATGAGTATCAAGGCAAATGGCCTATTTATCATATCGATAGTTATCGCCTAGAAAATGCAGAAGACGCTCGCGCTGCGGGATTAGAAGAATTTTTTTATACAGACGGCATTGCACTTGTAGAATGGGCCGAACGAATCGAAGCGTTGATGCCGGCTCCTGCGTTCACGATCGAATTCAAATTTTTAAACAATTCCGAGAGAGAAATACGTTTTAGTGGGAATGTTGATAGTATTGAAAAGTTAAAGCAGGTATTGGAATAGTGGCTTCCGCAAAAAATTATAATTTGATTCTCGCTTTGGATAGTTCGTCGCCCTCGCTTACTTTTGCTGTTGGCGGTCGAATCAAGAAAATCGTGCATGTCGAGACAGACAAAGATTTTAGACATGCCGAAACGGTTGTGCTTCAAATAGACCAGCTTATGAAGATGGCAGGAGTTAGCTTGGATGACGTCGATTGTCTTGCGTGCGGAGTTGGGCCCGGTTCTTTTACGGGGCTTAGGGTTGGTTTGGCCGCCGTCAAAGCTCTCTTAATGTCTAGGCGCGCCGCTTGTCTCACTATGTCCACGTTGGATCTCATTGCCCAAAACGCCTTGGAAAATCTCGCCGGCGGAATTTCTCATGTACATGTACTTGTAGATGCCAGGCAATCGCGATATTATACGGCTCATTACGTTTGGCAAGATGGACAGCTTGTAAAGAAAGGCACGGATCAGATATTAAATATTCAAGAAATAATTCCGAAAATAAAAGAAGGATCGGTTATTTTAGGGGACGGTGTACCTTCTTTTAAATCAGCCGATGCTTCGAAACACCTAAAACGAATAGAATTTTTACCGGCCGCTGCTTGGTATCCCCGCGCCGCTGAAATCGTTCGGCTTGCATTAGAAGGTTCGCCCTTGTTAGCCGAGACCGATGTTCGAGGGCTTAAACCCGCTTATCTTAGACCGACCGAGCCGGAAGAGCGGCTCCTTGCATTAGAAAAAAGAAAAAATGGCTAAATCCCCTTCGCAAACGCGGCTTCATCAACCTTCCTTTCCTGCGCTAAAGACCGAATCTTCCGTCTGGGTTGAAATTCATAGAGAAAATCTTTTAAAAAATTTAGGTATCGCCAAACGTTTGGCGGGGCCAGACACCGGTATTATCGCAGTAGTAAAGGCCAATGCCTATGGACATGGACTTGAAATTGTAGCGTCGACTCTGGCGCCTCATGTACATATGTTTGCCGTTACGCGAGTTCAGGAAGCTCTCAGGCTGCGCGAGTACGGCATCGACATACCCGTTCTTATTCTCGGTCCGATTTCTGTAGCAGAATTAAAAACAGCTATTCAAACGCATTCTTTGATTACGGTTTCGAGTCTCGAAGAAGCATATTATTTGAATGAGGAAGCCGAGCGGCTCAACCGTTCTATTTTTGCCCATATCAAAGTAGATACGGGTATGGGCCGTTTAGGTATACCGCTGGCCGCAGCTCTTCGGGACATTGTTAAGATCGCAAAGCTTTCGCGCCTTGAAGTCAAAGGTCTTTATACGCATTTTCCATCCGCAGACGAATCGCCGTCGCTTTTCACACAAAAACAAATGGAAAATTTTAAACAGCTGGCAGATTCGCTAAAAAAGAAAGGCCTCGAACTCGACGCAACGCATCTGTCGAATTCCTGCGCCGTAGTATCGGCGAAAAACGCAGGGGGTTCTTTGGTCCGGCCCGGTATTATGCTTTATGGCGTACTGCCGGGAGGTTTGGCCGGAAAATCTGCGAAGCTCGGTCTCGAACCGGTTTTGTCTTGGCGCGCCAAGGTAGTTTTTGTGAAAGAACTTCAAAAAGGCGAAACATGCGGTTATGCGCGCGCCTTTAAAGCCACCCGTAAGACGCGTATTGCTTGGCTTCCGGTGGGCTATAGCCATGGCTATCCTTTTTCTTTATCCTCGGTGGCACAGGTTTTAATTAAGGGGAAACGTTATCCGGTAGCAGGTAGAGTAAGTATGGATTTTCTGGGCGTAAACATCGGCGCCGGTTCCGATATCCGCGCCGGAGATACAGCGACATTGATTGGAAAAGACCGTGACGAAATTACCGTGTCCGAAGTTGCGTGTTGGGCCAAGACCATTCCTTATGAAATAATGACGGGTATCCACCCTTCCGTGCCCAGGCGGGTTCTCCCTTGAAACTTAGAGTACTTGAATACGATACCGTTTCCTCTACAAACGATGTTGCGGTAAGCCTTGCCAAGCGCGGCGCCCGGGAGGGTTTGGTTGTGAGAAGTGACTACCAAACCTGCGGGAGAGGGAGGGGGGCTCATCGTTGGTATGCTCCGCGAGGGACGAGTCTTTTAATGACCATTCTTCTTCGACCTAAGGCTGCTCCGGCTAAATTGTCCAATCTGACTCTTCTGGCTGCTAAGGCGGTGGCGGATTCGCTGCGGAGATACATGGATAGCGTATCGCTTAAGCTTCCCAACGATATATTGGTTTCTGGTAAAAAGGTCGGAGGGGTTCTGGTAGAGGGGGGTGCCCTTGGCCATAAGCAAACTTGGGCCTGTATTGGCATCGGGGTAAACGTTCAGACGCGTCCGAAAAAGGTTTATAAGAGAGGAACATCGGTTTTAATAGAGGCAGGTAAAAAAGTATCGATTAGTGAAGCTTTATACGATATTTTGTCTAAATTTGTCGAAAATTATGGAAATAAGCATAATAAAATAGTAGTTTGAATGGAACTTTTAAAATTAAGTTTATAAGGATGTTTTGGTATGAATTTAAGTAAGTCATTACTAGCAGTAGATATAGGTAATAATACGATCGATAACGCTATTTTTCATGGCAAGACAGTAATCTCGAGGTTTAAGGTATCGAATGGACTAATCCCAAAATATAACAAATATTTATACAATAGTGGATTAAAACATGAAATAAATGGCTTAATTTGTAGTGTTGTCCCAAATTTGACTAATAAAGTTATTTTATCGTTAAGAAAAAGTCATGTACGGAGCCTATGCATAAGAGATTTACCCTCTAAACCCTCCATTAGCGGGGAATATAAGGGGCTCGGGGATGACCGGCGTGTGGCTATGTGGAGCGTCCTCCGGCTCTATAAGTTACCCTGTGCTGTGATTGATTTGGGAAGCGCCGTTACTATTGATGTAATCAATGAAGAGGGTAGGTTTAAGGGTGGCATGATTATTCCCGGGCCAAGTATGTGGGTCAGGTCTCTTGCTCAAGGTACGGCTCTCCTGCCCGAACTAAGATATAGTGAGGTTAAGCGGGGTGGTTTGCTTGGGAAAAATACGAAAGAATGCATTCGAGCCGGCCTTGATTATGGCTTGATTGATATGATGGATGGTATTTTAGATAGAATAGAAAAATCGCTTAGTAAACGGCCCCGTATTATTTTGACGGGTGGGGATTGTCGAAAGATCAGCCCCTATCTTCGGCACAAACACATTGTGGATGATTTACTAATCTTAAAAGGTTTACGAGAACTATACGATCAGAGCGGAGGTTGGAATGAGAAATCAAAGAAAGGTATCTAGCCTACTCATACATCGGGCGCAACGCGAAATAGGGATCTTGGTTATTGTGGTTTTGCTCATCACCACTTTATGTTTAGCTTTCCTGGTTCATTTAACTCTACTACAGGCGATGAAAGAAGCGGGAGCTGATGTGGCGAGCGGCGGTGTTTTGGAAACCCTGCTTGTATTCAAGCGATTATTGCTCGACCGGATGTTGGTTTCGTTAGGACTAGGAATTTTTCTCATCGGGTTCATCGTCATCAAAGCCATGCATAGAGCTACGGGGCCTCTCGGTAGGGTGGTTTCCACGCTTCGAACCTTGGTCGACGGAGAAATTCCCAAAGAAATTGTAGTCCGGCAAGGAGACTATTATGTCGAGCTGGTCGAAGAGGTGAATCGTGTGATTAGAACATTTCAAGCGTCGCGCCGGGGAAAGGGTTAACTCCGATGCCTTCAGAAAAACAGGAATTGCTTAAATTACTGCAAACCAAGGCCGTGATCTACGGCCGCCGGACCCTCGCTTCGGGGAAAATCAGTTACTACTACATCGATGGCAAGCAAGTCACGCTCGCTGCGCGAGGCGCTTATTTGATCGGCCGCTGTATTTTTGAGCTTATGAAATCAAACCGCGCTGATGCTATCGGGGGGCCGACGCTTGGCGCAGATCCGATTGTGGGCGCTGTTCTGGCGGAAGCCGGAAGGCAAAATACTCCGCTTCAGGGTTTTCTCGTAAGAAAAGAAGCTAAGGATCACGGTACCTCCAAGCTGGTGGAAGGTCCTGCTTTTAAGCCCGGAGCTAAGGTTGTGTTGGTTGAAGATGTAATTACCACCGGAGGTTCGGTGCTCAAGGCTGTCTTAGCTGTCGAGCAGGCCGGAGCTAAAGTGATTCAGATTGTTTCCTTGGTGGACCGTGAAGAAGGCGCGACAACCATACTCGCTTCATATAACTACACACCGCTTTTCAGTAAGGCCGATCTTCGAATAAAAAGCCCCGAAGAAGCAGGAATCCCAGCTAAGTAACGAAAAAATTACCGCCTTTTTATTCCCTCATTTAGAATGTTGACAGAAAATTTTTTTTTGCTATCATAATGCCTCGCTTAGCACTCTAGACTGACGAGTGCTAACCGTCGTAGTATGGAAATCCAGTCAAACCCCAGTTCAAACTCATATCTAAAAACCAAGGAGTAATGTATGGCCAAGCAAATTCTTTACAGCGAAGATGCTCGCAAGCAAATCCTACGCGGCGTCGATCAATTAGCCAACGCCGTAAAAGTGACGTTGGGTCCCAAGGGCCGCAATGTAGTTATCGATAAAAAATTTGGTTCGCCCACCGTTACCAAAGACGGTGTTACGGTTGCCAAAGAAATTGATCTCCAAGATCCGTACGAAAACATGGGCGCTCAGATGGTGAAGGAAGTCGCCTCAAAGACTTCGGACAATGCCGGTGACGGTACAACTACCGCTACCGTTCTTGCCCAGGCCATCTACCGCGAAGGTTTGAAAAACGTAACCGCCGGCGCCAATCCTATGGCTCTTAAGCGCGGAATCGAAAAAGCTGTAGAAGCTATCGTTGCAGATCTCAGCTCGCGTGCGAAGAAAATTAAAGATCAAAAAGAAGTAGCGCAGGTAGCGACGATCGCCGCCAATTCCGATACCACCATCGGGAATCTCATTGCGGAAGCGATGGAAAAAGTCGGTAAAGACGGTGTCATTACCGTTGAAGAAGCCAAGACAACGGCTACGACGCTTGATGTTGTCGAAGGAATGCAGTTCGATCAAGGTTATCTGTCTCCTTACTTCGTGACGGATACCGAGACGATGCAAGTTAAACTGGAAAATCCGTACATTCTTATTTATGAAAAGAAGATCTCGGCTATGAAAGACCTTCTTCCCCTCCTCGAATCGATTGCGAAATCAAGCAAACCTCTTTTGATTATCTCCGAAGATGTAGAAGGTGAAGCGCTTGCGACTTTAGTAGTAAATAAAATTCGCGGCACGCTTGCTGTAGCGGGGGTAAAAGCTCCGGGTTATGGCGACCGGAGAAAAGCCATGCTCGACGATATCGCTATTCTAACCGGCGGAAAGTTGATCGCCGAAGATCTCGGCATTAAGTTAGAAAACGTTACCATACAGGATTTGGGACGTGCCAAACGCGTGACCATCGATAAAGACAACACGACTATTATTGAAGGCGCCGGGAAGAGCGCTGATATTGCCGGCCGTGTAGGTCAGATCAAGAAACAAATCGATGACACCGATTCTGATTACGATCGCGAGAAGCTCCAAGAGCGCCTTGCAAAACTCGCCGGCGGTGTGGCTGTTATTAATGTTGGCGCTGCTACCGAAACGGAAATGAAAGAAAAGAAGGCGCGTGTTGAAGACGCTCTTCATGCGACACGAGCTGCGGTTGAAGAAGGTATTGTCCCGGGCGGCGGAGTTGCGCTTCTCCGGGCGGTTTCTGCTTTGGACGGTCTCAAGCTTCAAGGCGATGAAAAGATTGCTGTTGATATCGTGAGACGCGCACTTGAAGAACCGATTCGTCAAATCGCTGAAAACGCAGGTGCCGAAGGTTCGGTTGTCGTAGCGAATGTGCTCGGCAAGAAAGGTTCCTACGGATTTAACGCATCTACCGGTCAATACGAAGATATGATCGATGCCGGTATTATTGATCCGAAAAAAGTTACCCGTTCAGCGCTAGAAAACGCGGCAAGCATTGCGTCGCTTTTGCTTACCACCGAAGCGCTCATCACCGAAATTCCCGAGCCGGAAGATAAGCACCGAGGCGGGCAGGGCGGCGCTCCCGGAATGGGCGAGGGCATGTATTAAGATTCATGAGCTAAAGCGGGCCGGGCTTTCCGCTCGGCTCGCTTTATCGCATAACGTTTTATCCATCAACAAACACAATTAACATTTTTACAGGAGGAACAAATCATGAAAATCAGACCACTCGGCGAAAAAGTATTGGTTAGAATCCTACAGAGCGAAGAGAAAACCAAGGGCGGGATCATTCTTCCCGATACCGCGAAGGAAGAAAAAGCCGAAGGCCAAGTCATAGCCGTTGGCACCGGTAAAAAACTTGATACGGGCAAAGTCCAGCCGCTCGAAGTCAAAAAAGGCGAC
>OBEQ010927977.1_pt1 | contig 17066 bp, 17 predicted proteins | sample 1670901 | NCBI WGS metagenome assembly OBEQ01 (sample SAMEA104232315, study PRJEB22302) | groundwater metagenome | biome: forest; feature: aquifer; material: groundwater | place: USA | collected 2011-08-07 | depth 5.4 m
CCATCGGGCTGATCTATCTGGGGCTTTCGCTTGCCTGCGCCACATCATTCTGGATGGGGGGGATGAGCGCGTTTGACGCCGCCGTCAATATGATGGGGACGGTTTCGACCGGCGGCTTTGCGACTTCGGATAAATCCTTTGGCCTGTGGGACAGCCCGGTGATCGACACGGCGGCAATCATCTTCATGTTTCTGGGCGCCCTTCCGATCATGCTGTTCTGGCCCGCTTTGCGCGGCAAACCCATGGCGCTGTTCGGCGATTCCCAGGTGCGGACATTTTCTGTTATCACTGCCCTTGCCATTGCCATCCTGACCGCCTTTCAGTGGTTCAATGGCCTCAATGACGGCTGGCCCGCCTTTCGCTATGCCGCGTTCAATACGGTGTCGGCCATTAGCGGCACCGGTTTTGCGAACACGGATTACGGCCTGTGGGGGCCGTTTGTGACTGCATTTTTTATATATATCACGCTGCTTGGCGGCTGTTCCGGTTCGGCTTCGTGCGGGCTGAAAATCTTCCGCCTTCAGGTGCTGTATCTGGCGGCGGTCAACCAGATCAAGCGGGTAATTTATCCCAATGGAGTGTTCACCGCGCATTACAATAACCGGCCGCTGTCGGATGCGGCGATAAGCTCGGTGACCGGTTATCTGTTTCTGTATATGGTGACATTTGCGGCATCCGGATCAATCCTGGCAGCGCTGGGTCTGGACATGACCAGCGCTTTTTCCGCCGCGGCCACGACGCTGGCCAATTGCGGGCCGGGCATGGGGCCGGTACTTGGCCCAGCAGGAAATTTTTCCACCCTTAACCCGCCACAAATCTGGGTACTGACAATTACCATGCTGCTGGGGCGGCTGGAGCTGCTGACGGTTTATGTCCTGTTTCTGCCCAGGTTCTGGCGGCGGTAAAACTATTTGGGCTTGCCAGATAGCCCCTGCATCGTATCTGATAGCAGAAAAGCTGAATAAGCTAGGCGGAGAGGGTGGGCGGATATGCGGTTGGCGGACAAGACGGTTTTAATCACCGGAGCGGCGTCAGGCATCGGCTGGGCCATGGCGCGGGCGATGGCCCGCGAGGGCGCGCGCGTCGCCATTGCCGATATAGACAGCGATAAAGTCAAAGTGCGCGTTGCCGAACTGGGCGGCGCGGCGTTTGGCGTCACGGCGGACGTGGGCGATCTGATTGAGATCGACCGCATGGTGTCCAGCGTGGTGGCGCATTTTGGTACGCTTGACGTCATGGTCAATAATGCAGGCGTCACCCGGCGCTGCGCCTTCATGGATATTGACGAGGCCTTGTGGGACCAGGTGCACCGGGTCAACGCCAAGGGCGTGTTCTTTTGCCTGCAACGCGCCGCCACGGAAATGATTCCCCGCCGCCAGGGAGTAATCATCAATATTGCCTCCATTGCCGGCCGCGGCTATCCAGGCACGTCAAACGCGGCCTATGCCGCCAGCAAGGGCGCGGTCATCAGCCTTACCATGCAGGCGGCGCGCGCCCTGGCGCGGCACAATATCACTGTCAATTCCATCTGCCCCGGCGTTACCCGCACGGAACTGGCGCAGACGATCATGGAACTGCAGTCCAAAAAAGAAGGCCAGGACATGGCGGATATCGAAGCTCAGGCCGTCAGGGGCATTCCCATCGGGCGCATGAATGAGCCCGAAGATATTGCCGAAATGGCGGTATTTCTGGCGTCACCTGCGGCGCGCAACATTACCGGCCAGTCCATTAATGTGGATGGCGGTTTGATCATGATGTGAAGCAATAACATCAGTCCACGGCATATTGCCCAATAATCCTTAAACGGGGGGAACAAACAATGGCGCCGAAACTAATGCTTGAAGGGATCAAGGTTCTCGATTTTACCCATGTGCTGGCGGGGCCCACCTGCACCCGGCTGATGGCGGAACTGGGGGCCGAAGTGATCAAGGTGGAATCGCTCGCAGGTGATCTGGTGCGCACCATGCCCGCCCTCAAGAATGGCCGCAGCGGTTATTACATCCAGCAGAACCGTGGCAAGAAATCGCTCTGCCTTGATCTGCGCAGCCCCAAGGCGCAGGACATTATCCATCGCCTGGTTCCAAAGGTGGATGTGGTGGTGGAAAATTTCACCCCCGGTGTCATGAAGCGCCTGAACATAGACTGGGAACGGCTGAACAAACTGAACTCCAGCCTCATTATGTGTTCGATTTCCGCCTTCGGCCAAAACGGGCCATTAAGCAGCCTGCCGGGTTTCGACTATATCGCCCAGGCCTATGCAGGCGTCATTGACATGATCGGCGAGCCGGGCGGTTCGCCCTATTTTGCAGGGCTGGGGCTGGGCGACGTGTCCACCGGCGCGCATGCGTTTGGCGCTGTCAGTGCGGCACTGTTTCACCGGTTGCGTGGCGGCGGCGGGCAGTATCTGGATATTGCGCTGCTGGATTGCCTGTTCCATTGCCACGAAATCAATGTACAGGGTTATGACGGCAGCGGCGGCGCATTTGTGCCGGCGCGCACGGGCGCACATCATGGTGCGGTGGCCCCCATCGGCCTGTTCAAAGGCAAAGAACAATGGCTGGTGATTATCGCCATCGGCGGACAGTGGAATAATCTGTGCAAGGTGATGGGGCGCGAGGACATGCTGAGCGATCCGCGCTTTGCCGACAATGCGGTGCGCACCCAGAACCGCCAATTGATTGTAGACGCGATTGAAAGCTGGCTGCGCAGCACCGCCAGCGATGATGAAGCGGTGCGCATCCTGCAGGAAAACCATGTGCCGGTAGCCCCTGTGTTAAGCGTGCCGCAGGCCATGGCGCATCCGCATCTGATCCAGCGCCAGACGGTGCGCACAGTGACCGACCGCGCGTTCGGGCCGGTCAAGGTTCCGGGTATGCCGCTGAAATTTTCCGCCTTTCCCGAAACGCTTGATCTGCAGGCGGACTTTCTGGGCGAAAGCAACGCCCAGGTGCTGCGCGATTATCTTGGCATGACGGACGGTGATGTTGCGGCGCTAGCGAAAGAAGGGGTGCTGGGGTCCGAACCGGTTAGGGGGTAGAACGGTTCGGATTGACTTGAAGGGGGCGATATAATAGGATTAAATCCTACTTGATTCAAGGGAGGCCCCTTATGCGGACAACGCAGCAATTCAGTATCACCCTGCCAAACGAGATGGCGGACCTTGTGAAATCCAAGGTCGCGGCTGGCGAATACGCCACCGAAAGCGAGGTAATCCGTGACGGGCTGCGCGTTCTGATAGCCCGCGATCGCGCTGTAGAAAACTGGCTCAGAGAAGAAGTAGGGCCAGCCTTTGATGCACTGAAGGCCGATCCAAAACGCGCAGTCACGGTGGACAAGGTGCGGGCAAGGCTTGCTGCTGAACACAAGGCGGCACACGCCAAGGCGTGATGCGATACCCGGTCGTTTTCACGCCAGAGGCAGAGCAACAGTTAGCCGCCCTATATCGCTACATTGCGGTCAAGGCATCGCCCCGGACAGCGGAACGCTACACCAGCGCCATCGTCTCGTATTGCGAGGAAATGCAGTCCTTTCCGCATCGCGGCGTTCGCCGTGATGACATTCGTCCCGGCCTGCGCATCACGAATTACAAAAAGCGGGTCGTTATCGCCTTCGCAGCAGATGCAGAGCTGGTGTCTATCATTGGCGTGTTCTATGGCGGTCAGGACTACGAAACAGCTTTGCCGCCTGATAGGAGATAGCATAAAGTTACTGCCGCAACTGCCAGATTGTGGACATGAAGTAAGCCGCCACAAGCACCAGCGCCAAACCTGCGGCTGGAACCAATACGGCGCTGTTCACGCCCAGCCCGTCAATCAGCAGGCCCATGGCGAAGCTGCCCAGGGGCGCGCCGCCCACATAGGCAAGCTGAAAAATCGACAGGATGCGCCCGCGGATTTCTGCTGGAGCCGCCCCCTGCACCAGGGTGCGGCTCATAATCATGGTGACGCCGCCACTACCGCCCCAAACCGCAGCCAGCAGGCACATCAATGGCAATGATGGGGCCAGCGATATCAAACCAATCACAGCGCAGCTAATGCAACTGGACAGCAGCATGGCGCGCCCCTGACGGCGCACAGGATGCGCGCGCCGCAAAGCCAGCACCATCAATGTCGTGCCCCCCATAAAACTGATATTCAGCAGCGCCAGTTCCGCAGAACCGCCCTGATACACATCGCGCACCATCAGCGGAATCTGCACCAGAAACACGCCGGTAAACAATGTCCCTATACAGAACATCAGCAGCAATATCGGGCGAATGGTTGCGTCCCGCATGGCCGCGCCAAAGCCTTCGGCAATATTCGCCATCGCACCGCCCATGGCGGATAGCTGCGGCGCGACTGCCGGTAATTTGCTGCTGAAAAAGGATGATGTAAACACCAGCCCGCCCTGCAGCACCAGCAGCCCAACGGCCCCCAGCGGATCGGACGGCCCGGAACCAATCTGCGCCGCCAGCCAGCTTGCACATCCGCCCAGCGTCAGACCGGCAATCTGACTGGCGAATTGCAGGCCGGTCATGGCGGTGACGGTGCGCTGAATCTCGCCATCATCCACAAGGCTCAGCATCGCATCACGGGCCGGCACGATAAACGCGCCCATTACGCCGATGGAAACGCTGATAAAAACCAGCCCCCAATAACTGAGATTCCCAGCCCCGATACTGCCCGCCAGGGATAGCGGCAGCAATGCCATCACCGCCTGCAGAATAATCAGATAGCGGCGCAGCTCGCGCCGGTCTGCAACCACCCCACCCAACAAAATAATCGTCAGCATCGGCAGCATGGTCAGCATCTGCGACAGACCAACCTGTGACGGGCTGGCGTGCAATACTTGCGTCATCAGCCAGATGAACACCACATTCTGAACCCCTATGGCGCAGAAATAGGGGCACATTCCCGCCAGATACCAGAACCGCGCGGAACCGGGGGGCTTAGGGGAGGGAATGCCGGCGGGATATTGTAGGGCAGTTGAATTGTCTGGCCGCATGGCTATGATTAGGTCGCTTTATATTATTGTGGAAATTGCCTCGGTTTCGCCCCATATCCAGGTCGGAATGTGCGGGCCCTACTCATAAAAAAGCAAAGGACGATATCCATGAAGCTCCGGCAATTGACTATAGCGGCAGGGCTTGCTTGCGTCATGCTGCTTGGCCCATCCCTGGCATATGCCGAAACCGCCGCCAGTGTCAAAGACATCCCCCTTGACGATGCCGGTTTGCGGACGCTTGACCAGAAACATCTGCGTCTGGCGCGCAAGGCGGGCACCGTATGCCTGCATCTGGCGCCAGGCGGCGTGGTCCGCAATGGTTCCGCACCCATAGCGCTGGATGGCTGTAATATCAGCCAGCTTGACCATCTGGTCGCGGAACAGAAAGACCCGGCCCTATTGGCCTATCACCAGGCAATCCGGCCGGGCGAACGTTATGACCAGAACCGTTCGGCGCTGTATTGGCGCACGGTCCGCACCCAGTTACTGGCCAATCACCCGGAATTAACCATGCCGGCCAACAAATAAACTGGACGTTGAGGAGAATGGGTATTATACGCCTGACTCTAACTGATGGTGCTGTGGTGAATATGATTTCTCTGTCCTCACGACGAAGAACGCTCATCGCGCTCGAGACCCGGGCGCGACGTTAGGCGCGCGCCATTCCCTCCCCCGTCCGTCTGCCAACGGACATTCAAAGCGGAAGGCGCGGTAGCGCGCTGAAGTGTTTTCATACACCTTCGCTGGGGAGTTTTATCATGGTCGATTATTGCTGCGAGCGGCCCGAAGATACGGGTCAGATTGAACTATTGCTGGACAAGGCGTTTGGTCCCGGGCGCTTTGCCAAGACCGCGTACCGGCTGCGTGAAGGGGTGGGCTTCATCCCTGATCTGTCACTTGTGGCCTGGGAAGATGGAGTCATGCGTGGTTCCCTGCGCTATTGGCCCATCGAAATTGGCGATACACGGACATCAGCCATACTGCTTGGCCCGCTTGCAGTGGATCCTGAACAGCGGGGCCGGGGCATTGCCCTGCGCCTGATGGAGCTCTCATTAGAAAAGGCTGCCGCGCTGGGACACAGGATTGTCGTCCTGGTGGGTGACGAACCTTATTATGCCAGGGTTGGCTTTTCGGCCGCCGCTGCGCGCGGGCTGCGCATGCCCGGCCCGGTTGATCGCACCCGGCTGCTGGCCCGCGAGCTGGTCCCCGGCGCCCTGAACGGAATATCCGGTTTGATCCATAAAGCGCGTACGGCTACTGTAAGCGCGCCTTCCATACAGATGGAAAGGCTTGCGGCAAACCAGTAACCGGGGGAAGCGCCATGCGGCTGAAAGACAAAGTTATCCTTGTCACCGGAGCAGGCTCAGGCTTTGGCGCCGCCATGGCGCGGCGTTTCGCCATAGAAGGAGCAGCGCTGGCCCTGTGTGATCTGAACGAGGCCAATGGCATTGAGGTGCGCGATGATATCATCGCCACCGGCGGCAAAGCCGTGTTCATGGCGGCCGATGTGACAAAAGGGCCGGATTTCAAGGCGCTTGTTGATCTTGCTTTGCGCAGCTATGGGCGGCTGGATACAGTCGTAAATAATGCGGGCTACACTTACCGGCCCGGGCCTTCTGAAAAAATTCCCGAGGAAAGCTTCGACAAGGTGTTCGAGGTGAATGTGAAATCGATTTACTGGAGCACGGTGCATGCGCTGCCGGTGTTTCGCACCCAGGGCGGCGGCAGTTTCATCAATATCGCTTCAACCGCCGGATTGCGCCCGCGCCCCTATATCGCCTGGTACAACGGATCAAAAGGCGCCGTGATAAACCTGACCAAGAGCCTGGCCGGAGAATATGCGCCGCTGAAAATACGGGTGAATTGCCTGTGCCCGGTTGCCGCCGACACACCGATGATGACCGAATTCATGGGCGGACCTGAACGCGATAGCCCGGAAGCCCGCGCCCGCACTGGCGCAGCGGTCCCGCTGGGCCGTCTCTGCCAGCCCGAAGACGTCGCCAATGCGGCGCTTTATCTGGCGTCGGATGAGGCGGCCTTTATTACGGGTGTGGCGCTGGAAGTTGACGGCGGACGCTGCATCTGAACAAAACCTATATTCCGTGCCCGGAGCGTTTAACCAGCCTTGCATGCAAAATCTGATGTGTCGCGCATTCTTCGGATATCGAGCATTCGCCACACGCGAAATGCTTGGCCTTTCGCACATTGGTGAACGAAACATGGGCGCCCGTGACAATAATGCCCTGGTCTTTCAATTTTTGAAGTGTGCGCGAGAAAGTTTCCAACTCCATCCGCAGGCGCGAAGCAATCAGCGTCTTGCTGTAAGGCAATTCGAATCCATGCGGATCAAAATTATACAGTACGCAGATCTTTTGAAGATAACAGGCCACCATTTGAGCTGCAGACATAGTGGTAAGGTGTTCCGCCTCCATCTGCGCGCTGCGCAGCCGGTCCGCAAGATCTGTCAAAAGATGCGCAGCTAAACTGCCAAAATCCTTCAGATGCGCGCGCAGCCATGCGATGGGCACTTCCAGAAGGGACACATCATCCACGGCGCGCGCATTGGCAATATGCACATTCTGACCCGAGACAATTTCATCCGCGTTGATGCTGTCCCCTGCGATCAGGATATTGCTCGTGATCTCATGCCCGTCCGGCGTTTCGCGGAAGACTTGCACGGCGCCCCGGCAGACCACATAAAAATGCGTGATGGCGTCGCCATGCATGAAGAGAAATTTGCCGCGTTTGCATTGGCCGATCCGGCTGTTGCGAATGAGTAGCGCGCCCTCTTCCTTGCTCAAATTCGAAAAGAGCGGAAGCGCCTCGAGCGTTTCTACAGCTACGGTCATTTCCGTTCACCCAAGGGTTCTGGTCACTTATTAAAGAAAATACTTTTAATTTTAGTCACTAATTAAAAAAACGGTCAACTTGTAATTAAGCCGCCACCAGACAGGGCAATATTGAGCCCGCACCGGCCCCAAGACCTACACCATTATATGCGGGAATTGTGAATAAAAATATTACCGGGATGGTTCTATTTAAGGAGCGGTTCCCGGTCTGTTTGAACCTGCTGGATCAAACAGACCGGAATGTCAGCGTTACTGCAACGCAAAGCCTTCATAGCCCTTGGCCGCGACTTCGTCGCATTTGGCCTTATAGACCGGGGCGCCGCCCGCATAGAGCAGGAAGGCGCGCTTTTTCTCCGGCATATTGATATTTACACCCATGAACCAGCTATCGGTCTTGGTGAAAAGCGAATTCTGCGAGGATTCAGCCACATGCTCCGTCCACTCATTCTCGGCTTTTATTGTCGGCTCGATGCGCGTCAGTTTTTTGTCACGCATATATTTCATCAGATCCGAGACCCATTCCACATTCTGTTCAATGCAGCGCGGGATATTGCAGAAAGTCGCGCCATTATGCGGGCCGACCAGGGTCAGGAAGTTGGGGAAATCGTGCCCCCCCATCCCCAGATAGGTGACCGGGCCGCCGGCCCATTTATCCTTCAGTTTCTGGCCGCCAACGCCGGTAATATCAATCCGGGTAAACGAGCCGGTGACGGCGTCAAAGCCCGTCGCGTATATCAGGATATCCAGCTCATGTTCCTTGTCGCTGGTCTTGACACCTTTCTCGGTGACGGTCTCAATCGGCGTTTCGCGCAGATCAACCAGCGTTACATTGGGCTGGTTGTAGACTTCGTAATAATTGGTGTCCATGGGAACGCGGCGCATGCCAAAGCCATGGTTTTTCGGAATGAGCTTTTCTGCGAGCACAGGATCCTTGACCCGCCCGCGGATTTTGCGCGCCATGAAATCCGTGATCAGCGCGTTGGCCTTCGGGTCGATCATGGTGTCAACAAAGTTGCCGAGCCATTTTTCAAATCCGGGCCTGTTGTACAGATATTCAAAAAACGCCTCGCGTTCCTCGTCAGACACTTCAAAAACAGACTTCATGACGAAATTATGCATGAAGCCGGCAGAAGATTCCTGGCATTTCTTGAAGATTTCCGGATAGGTCGCCTTGATATGGGCCTGCTCATCATCCGTGATCGGAGCGTTGCGCAACGGCGCGCAAAATTCCGGCGCAAGCTGGAACACGGTGAGATGCCCGGCAACCTTGGCGGCTTCCTGAATCAGCTGAACGCCGGTGGCGCCCGTGCCGATAATGCCGACACGCTTGCCTTTCATGCCGATATCCTTGCCGCCAAAGCCTTTTTCATCTTTTGGCCAGCGCGAGGTGTGGAACGAAATGCCCTTGAATTTATCAACGCCCGGAATTCTGGGCATCTGGGTCGCCGACAATACGCCGACAGCGGTGATCAGGAACCGCGCGCGGGCGTGCTCGCCTTTTTCGGTTTCAATCTCCCAGCAATTGGCCGCTTCATCATAGGTGGCCTTGCTAACGCGGGCGTTGAATGTGATGTCCTTGCGCAGATCAAATTTCCTCGCGACAAGGTCGAGATATTCCAGAGTGTCCGGCTGCGCCGAGAAATGTTCCTTCCAGTTCCATTCCTGCAGCAGTTCCTTCGACCAGGAATAGCCATAGGTATAGCTTTCGGAATCGAAGCGGCATCCCGGATAGCGGTTCCAGTACCAGGTGCCGCCGACATCGCTGCCGTCTTCGAACACGCGAACCTTAAGCCCTAACTCGCGCAGGCGGTAAAGCTGGTACATGCCGGCAATGCCGGCCCCAATGATAACGGCGTCATATTGTGGTGTTGTGGACATGGTCTTTCCTCTTCTTCCCTGGCTAATTTTATGATTAGATCAATATCTATCAGGATTGCGGCACCCATTTCAACTGGCATGGTTTCGCTCAGCCTTTTCAAATGGATAGAGTAGCCTTACCCCATCGGGTTTGATCAGGATCAATATAGGAATACAAAACCGCCCTGCCCTCATCTTGCAATGGGCAGGGCCTTCTGCGCTGTAGTGTTTAAGCGCAGATGGTGTATTAATTCAAGGGTGAAGCGCTGGGACTGTCCCCTCTGGCGCTCGATTGCGCAACAGGTTGAACACCATGTCAAATATCAAAATAGCCGTCGTTGGCGCGGCGGGGCGCATGGGGCGCACACTTATACGTCAAGTGTCGCAAACCCAGGGCTGCGAGATTTCCGGCGCCACCGAGCTTGCAGGATCGGAATTTATTGGCCGCGATGCAGGCGTGCTTGCGGGCATTGATCCGCTGGGCATTGCAATTACGGACGATCCGCTGGAACTGATTGCCAGGGCCAATGCAGTGCTGGATTTTACCTCGCCCGCCGCCGCTGCCGGGCATGCAGCTTTGTGCGCCCAGGCGCGCATCGTGCATGTGATCGGCGCCACGGGATTTGAGGCGGAGCAGGAGGCGGCAATTGCCGCCGCCGCGCGCCATGCAACCATCATCAAGGCAGGCAATATGTCGCTTGGCGTCAATCTGCTGGCGCAACTGACCAGGCAGGTGGCGAAACTGCTGGATACTGCATTCGACATCGAAATTCTGGAAATGCATCACCGGCACAAGGTGGACGCGCCATCGGGCACCGCGCTGCTGCTGGGCGAGGCTGCTGCGCAAGGCCGGGGTGTTAAACTCCCGGATGTTGCCGCACGCGGACGTGATGGCGTTACAGGGCCGCGCAAAACCGGTGACATAGGCTTTGCGGTGCTGCGTGGCGGCGGCGTGGTTGGCGAACATAGCGTACTGTTCGCCGCCGATGATGAAATTATCGAACTGCGCCATCACGCCTCCGACCGGTCGATTTTTGCGCGCGGCGCGGTTGCCGCCGCCAAATGGGGGCAGGGCAAACGGCCAGGGCTTTATTCCATGGCCGACGTACTGGGTTTTGGCGAATAGAGCGCAAAGCCTGGCGTACATTTCATTCGAACACTGACGGTCTTATTTACCCGCGCACCGGGCCGCATGGGACATCAGATTGCGTGCAGTAATGCCCGCGCCAACCGGACACCCCGCAAGGCGCAGGGCTTGCGCTGTCCAGACATTGCAGGTCCTGAACAGATGGAAGTAATCGCTGCCCGCAAAAAACCTGCTATCGCCATACAGGCCCTGGCCCATTCTTATGATCTTGCCAGCCGTATCGCGTTCATAGGCGTCTGAAATATACTTCGTTACTCGTCCCATGGCGGCATCATTCACCTGCAGGGCAATCACCTCACTATACGGAAATCGCTCAGCCACCGGCCCGTTAAACCCCACCAGATGCAACACACTGGGGGCTGGCCAAAACGCCGCGCGCAACGCCTGCAACAGGCTGGGGTCGCGGGTCTGGTAAAATTCCCGCTCACCCCAGCCTATTTCCACATATTCACCGGGCGGCGCCTGACGCTGTTCGGGCCACAGCCCCTCTGGAATATCCCCGCGCCGGATCACAAGGCCTGTATGCCAGCCATGATTGACGACATACAGGGTGGCGGCATTGAGCGGGGCTGCCATGAAAATTATGGCAAGTAATATTGTGGTCACAAGAAGCCGCAGCATAAGGAGATTATTTTTTGTCATGACTTGAGGCCGTCCGCAATTAATTCATCACGCCCCGGAAATACTATCCTTAATTTCCCTACAATCCTGTTTGGCGATTTATATTGATCTTATTGCTGACTGGTGGCTCAATAAGACAAAGAAATTAACAGGGAGAAGCAGGGCATGGCGGTTAGCGAGAAATCGGCGCAAGTAGGCGGTGCGACGCTGAAATATCTGGAAGGCGGCAGCGGCGCGCCGTTGCTGGTGCTGCATGGGGAACTGGGCTTTCCCGGCTGGACCGATGCGTTTGAACAATTGTCAAAAACCCGCAAACTGATCATTCCGCTGCATCCAGGCTTTGGCGTGGGCGACCGCGTGGAATGGATCATGAATATGCGCGATCAGGCGTGTTTCTATACGCGCTTTCTGCAGGAGCAGTCGCTGAGCCCCATCGACGTGCTGGGCTTTTCCCTGGGCGGCTGGATCGCCGCAGAAATGGCGGTGAACAACGCCGCGCAGTTCAAGCATATGGCGCTGGCGGCGCCGTTTGGCATTCGCCCGCCCTCGGGTGAAATCCGCGATCTGTTTGCGACGCCAACTCAGAACTATATCGACGCCAGCGTATTTGACCCCGTTGGCGCGCCGGAGCTTTCCAAACTGTATGGCGAACCTGGCCCCAAACAATATGAAATGTGGGAAGACGCCCGCGCAGAAGCCGCCCGTCTGGCATGGGCGCCGTATATGTTCAATCCCAGCCTTCCGCATTTGCTAGCCGGTGTGAACGGGCTGCCAACCCTTATTCTGTGGGGCAAGGATGACAAGATCGTCCCGGCCAGCACGGCGGATGTGTTTGCCACCGCCATCAAGGGAGCGAAGGTGGAGCTGTTCGACACATGCGGCCACATGCCCGAGATCGAAAAGAAAGATGCGTTCGTTGCCAAGCTAACCGCGTTCTTGGCGTCATAAATCACCATAAAGGGAGATCATCATGCATATCGGAACTTTCACCGAACGCCCCTATGCCAGTCTTGCGGAGAACGAGGTTTACCGCAACGCCAGTTTCTTCGGGGTATCGAACAAACATTTCGATCCCAAGGTCGGGGCGGAGCTGTATCACCGCTATCTCGATCAATTCGTCTATGCGGAAGAACTGGGCTTTGACGTATTGATGCTGAACGAGCATCACGCCAATCCGTTCACCATGGGCGCGGTGATGGATGTGGAAGCGGCAATCCTGGCGGCGCGCACCAAACGCGCCAAAATCGCGTTGATGGGCAATCCGCTGCCGATCACTGATCCGCTGCGGCTGGCCGAAGAACTGGCGACCATCGACATGATTTCGCGTGGCCGTCTGGTCGCGGGCTGGGTGCGCGGCGCGGGTTCAGAACAGATCGCCAATAATGTAAACCCCAGCTACAACCGCGAGCGTTTCAACGAAGCGCATGATTTCATCCAGCAGGCCTGGACCCGCCCCGGACCTTGGCGTTATGAGGGCAAGCATTATCATTACCGGCACGTCAATCCGTGGCAAAAGCCGTATCAGCAACCTCGGCCGGAATGCTGGATCCCCGGCCTGGTCAGCCCGGAAACCGTGATCTGGGCGGCGCAGCACCGCTATCCCTATCTGGCGTTGGCGACGTTCCTGGAGCCCACCATGGAAATGTGGGACATGTATGCGGACGAGGCGGAACGGCAGGGCTATCAGGCCGGGCCGGAAAATTTCGGCTATCTGCAAAAGATCGTCGTCGCGGAAACTGAAGAAAAGGCTCAGGAGCTTGGACAGGCCTGGCTCTATGGCGGCGGTCAACCGGCCTTTGCCCGCCCGGAATGGATGTTCCCGTCAGGCTATAATTCCAAGGCGGCGACAGCGCGTCTGGCCAAGGCCTTCACCAATCCGGAAACCGGCGATGTGGCGCTGGCCTCCGCCACCTATAGCGAAAATATCGATGTCGCCGCCGCCAAACGCGCCACGATGGCCACCTATCAGGGTTTCCAGGACAGCAACCAGTTCATTATCGGCACGCCGAAATCCGTGCTGCCCAAACTGCGCCATGTCATGGAAACCATCCGGCCAGGTATTTTCATCTGCTGGCACATTGAAGGCGGCCCCATCACCCAGGAAGACGCGCTGACCAGCATGCGCCTGCTGGGTACACAGGTTCTGCCGGAAATGCGCAAATACGCCAAGGAACTGGGCCTGACCAGCCCCGACGAAGTAAAACCCGGCTCGCGCCCGCTGCCTGCAAGCGGCAAACGCCTGCCGGTAGTTGGTAAAGTTAACCGCGCGGCGGAATAGGGAATTTGTCTAGTTTGTCATCTGAGCGAAGCGAAGAACCTCTCTATTACCTGAAGAGATCCTTCGCCTGCGGCTCAGATGACAAAAACAAGGGTTTTTCAGCAGCCCGTTAGCTTCTGCCCGGGTCAGGCAATGAGTTCCGCCGCGCTCAGGCCGCACTCTTTCATGATATCGGAGGCAGTGGTGACGCGCCCGGATATCATGGATGGGACATTACAGGACAGCCGCAGACAGGCTTCCGCCACATGTTCGACCGGCGTCACCCTTTCGCGGTTAGTGTCATTGACCAGTTTGTGATGCACAGCCCCGGGGGTGGCGACCAGCCCGGGTGAAATCGCATTGACCGCAATTTTGTCCTTGTACAGCTCACTTGCCAGCCCCGTGGAAAAACGCTCCAGCGCCGCCTTGCACATGCCATAGACAACACTGCCCGGTAAACCAGCGGTAAGTTTGGGATGGATCGCCGCATGCGAGGAAAGATTGACAATCCAGCCAGCCCCGCGCGCCTTCATACCCGGTATAACCAGTTGCGACAGATGCAGTGGCGTATTCACCTGCACTTCGAACATCAACCGCCAGCGCGCCTCGGGGAAGGTCTCAATAGGAATAAAAAACGTGACGGCGGCATTGTTGCACAATATGTCCACCGGCCCCAGCCTGTCCTCGATGGTGCGGATCAGCCTTACCCGCTCTTCCGGGATCGACAGATCGCTTTGCACCCCCAGCGCCTCACCGCCCGCCGCCTTGATGCGTGAAACAATGGAATTGATGCTGCCTGGAAATTGATGATCGCCTTCTTCCAGGGTGCGGGCGGAGATCGCCACCATGGCCCCTTCCATGGCATAGCGCAGTGCAATGGCCTCGCCGATGCCGCGCGATGCACCCGTGACCAACGCCACCTTTCCAGCCAGAATGCCGTTGCGGTTGATCTTGTTCATGGCTTCCTCCAAGATGGCTGGCAGACACTAGCCATGCGCGGGCATGACGGGAAGCGTCCTTTTCCTCTTTCCGGAACGCAGTGTGGCGCAATTGTGTGGTTGCGCCACAAACGCTGTGGGCCAGGCCCTATAGATCCATGACGCCTGCGAACTGCTTGATGCACTCGATATGCGCCTTGGCCCCGTGCCGCCCGCTGGTCATGGTGTTGAGCGAAATATGGGTGGCGCCATGGCCCTTCCACCATTCGGCTTCTTTGGCCCATTCCTGCGGGCTGCGGTCGCCGCCCTGCAGCATGGGATCCATGCCGAAATAGGGGCCAAAGCCGGTGATGCCGCGATTGGTTTCGCGGACATATCCCTTCATGCGCTCAATGCGTTCCGCACCCTTGCCGCCCATGCCGAACAGCGGGAACCAGCCATCGGCAATGCGCGCGATACGCCGCAACGCCACATCTTCGTTGCCGCCAAACCAGAGCGGAATATTCTTCCGGGTTGGCCGCGGATTAATGCCCGCATCAATGACCGTATCAAAATCGCCTTTGAAGGTGACCAGATCCTTGGCCCACAGTTCGCGCAGCAATTTGGCCTGTTCTTCGACCTTGCGGCCACGCTTGTGGAAGTCTTCGCCCAGGCATTCATATTCCACATCGTTCCAGCCGATACCGACCCCCAGCCGCAAGCGGCCCCGGCTCAGCACGTCAACCTCTGCCGCCTGTTTGGCGACCAGTGCGGTTTGGCGTTGCGGCAGGATCAGCACCCCGGTCGCCATTTCGATTTTTTTGGTCAAGGCTGCGATAAAACCAAACAGCACCATAGGTTCATGAAACCCGTTGGTATGATTATACGGCCCGCGCCAGTCCGGGCGGGTGGTCAACCCCGCGCCCAGCACATGGTCGAACACCAGAATATGTTTGAAACCCAGCGCTTCCGCGGTCTGGATATAATCACGGATGCCGCCCGGATCGTTACCGATGGAAATGGTGGGGAAAATCACACCTGTGCGCATTGACGCCTCCCTGCTGCTGTTATGGTTTTAGCTAGGCTACCATTGCACAGCGATTTCGCTCCAGCATTTTTCGTGCTAACCATGGGTAAATTCAATTCCAAGCGCGAGCAGATCCATGACAGCAGAAAAACCCACCATCGCCATTCTGGGCGGCACCGGAGATCTGGGCGGCGGCCTAGCCGTGCGCTGGTCGCGCGCCGGGTACAAGATCATTATCGGCTCCCGCACCCGGGAAAAGGCCGTAGACGCCGCCACGCCGCTGGGCGCAGTGGGCATGGACAATGTAAGTGCGGCCAAAGCCTGCGATATTGCGGTGCTGACGGTGCCGTTCGCCAATCAGAAATCGACACTGGAAGGCGTGCGCGACGCGCTGGCTGGCAAGATTTTGATCGATGTCACCGTGCCGCTGGTCCCGCCCAGGGTTGCCCGGGTGCAGATGCCGCCGGAAGGCTGCGCCGCCCTTGCCGCGCAGGCGGTGCTGGGAGATAGCGTCACGGTTGTGTCGGCGTTTCAGAATGTCGGCGCCAGCCATTTGCGCGACGATCATCCGGTGGATTGCGACGTGCTGGTGTGCGGCGATAAACTGGCGGCGCGCGAACAGGTGATCGAATTGGTTGAAGCGGCGGGTATGCGTGGCTGGCATGCGGGACCACTGGCCAACAGTGTGGCGGCGGAAGCGCTGACCTCTGTGCTGATCGGCATTAACAAGCGCTATCAGATTGAGGGGGCGGGATTACGCATTACCGGCACGCCCGGCAATCCATCCGGCAAAGGGGATTAGTTTGCCCCACAGCCTGAGCCTTACCGCCATTCCGGGGATGCGGCTGGTGGCGCCCGGCGATGCGCTTGCCAGAATGATACATGACTGCGCCATGGCGGCGGGCACGCCATTGCAGAACGGCGACGTGCTGGTGATTGCACAGAAGATCGTCTCCAAATCCGAAAACCGTTATGTGGATTTGCGCACCATCACCCCATCGGCGCGCGCACAGGAAATCGCGCATGTCGTGGAAAAAGACCCACGCTTTGTGGAAGCGGTGCTATCCGAATCATCAGACGTCGTGCGTTACCAGAAAAATGTGCTGATTGTCGCGCATCGCATCGGCGTCGTGATGGCCAACGCCGGTATCGATCAATCCAATATTGATAATAGCGGCGGCAAGGAAAATATATTGTTATTGCCTGTTGATCCCGATGCGTCGGCAGAACGTCTGCGTACGGAATTACTTACCCTGTGTGGCGCGGATGTGGCCATCATTATCAACGACAGCGTTGGCCGCGCATGGCGCAACGGCATTGTCGGGATTGCCATTGGCGCCGCCGGACTGACCAGCCTGCATGATTTGCGTGGCGAGCCGGACCTGTTCGGCCGCCGGCTGGGAGGAAC
>OBEQ010959606.1_pt1 | contig 17066 bp, 15 predicted proteins | sample 1670901 | NCBI WGS metagenome assembly OBEQ01 (sample SAMEA104232315, study PRJEB22302) | groundwater metagenome | biome: forest; feature: aquifer; material: groundwater | place: USA | collected 2011-08-07 | depth 5.4 m
AAACCCTGGGGAAAACTATGACATCAATGGAGCCGGAGGTGTCCTGTAATTTAACAAAACACATCTCCTCTTTCCTAACTTTTGTGAAAGTCTTTCTAATCGATGATACAATTCCACAAACCTTAATCTGTTTATCGGAAGTTCCCAGATAATCAATTTCACCTATTTTCGAAGTTGTAATTTTTTCAATTCTGCCTGAAACTTTTGCCAGAGGATGCTCTGTTAAGTAAAAGCCCAACAATTCCCTTTCCCAGGAAAGAATTTCTTCTTTGGGTGCCTCATCAACTGAATCCAGAACTGAATTAATCGACGATGCGCCCTTGCCGTTTTTGACAAGCTCCACTTCCTCAAACAACGAACCCTGGCCTGTGGCAATTGATTTGGAGAGTGATGAACCGGATGCTTTTAGATCATCAAGCACTTTAAGCATTGCATTCCTCTTTCCAAACCTGTCCAAAGCACCTGCCTTTATCAAACTTTCCATTGTTTTCTTGTTAACAACTCGTAAATTAACCCTGGCAACAAATTCGTTTAGGGACTCAAAAGGCCCGTTTTGCTCCCTTTCTGAAATTATGGCTTCAATCGCTGCCTTGCCTACATTTTTAATTGCCGAAAATCCAAATCTTATACCTCTAGTTTCAGCATTCGCCTTTTTACTTTTTTCCACAACTTCCTCAATCGTAAAACCTGTTTGGGATTGGTTTATATCAGGAGGCAAAACCAAAATCCCCATTTTCCCGCACTCATCAACGGCAGCGGCGATTTTATCAGGATCATCAGATTCGGCGGTCATCACTGCCGTCATAAACTCCACAGGATAGTTTGCCTTCATATAAGCTGTCTGGTAAGCAATGATTGCGTATGAAGCAGCGTGGGCTTTATTAAAACCGTAAGCGGCAAAAGGCTCAATTAGCCTAAACAAAGTTTCTGCTTTTTGCCTGCCCAAACCGTTTTTGATTGACCCTTCAATGAACTTTTCCTTTTGTTTTGCCATTTCAGCAGGGATCTTTTTGCCCATCGCTTTGCGGAAGTTATCGGCTTCTTCCCAGGAATACCCGGCAATATTTATAACCGTCAACAAAACGTCATCTTGATAAACGATAACCCCGTAAGACTCTTTCAGATATTCTTCCACTCGCGGGTCAAAATAAGTGATTTTTTTGCTATTGTTTTTTCTGTCAATAAACTCAGGAATTGAATTCATTGGCCCTGGGCGAAATAAAGAAATCATCGCCATAATGTCAAAAATATTTGTAGGCTTTAATTCTTTCAAGTAACGCGTCATGCCGGAGCCGCCAAGCTGGAAAAGCCCCATGGTTTCGCCTTTTGAAAGGAGCTCAAAAGCGTTTTTATCATCAAGTGGAATCGTCGATAAATCTATTTTTGTACCTTTAGTTTTGTTTACTATTTTTACAGATTCGCCCAAGATTGAAAGGTTCCTGATTCCCAGAAAATCCATCTTAACCAGTCCGACTTCTTCAACATCGTGCATGTCGTACTGGGTTATAACCTTTTCTCCCGTCGTTTCTTTTTGCAAAGGCGCAAAATTGTTAAGATCATCGGGTGCAATCACCACACCTGCAGCGTGTACAGAAACATGCCGGGCATTGCCCTCGACCTTTTCAGCCAAATCCAAAAGCTCTTTGACATCGGCATCGTTTTTGTAAAGTTCCCCAAGTTCCCTGTTTTGCCTTTTGGCAACGTCAAGCGACATGTGAAATCCCTGCGCCCCGAAAGGTACCATCTTGGCAACTCTGTCGGCTTTTGCATAAGGCCAGCCAAGCACCCTGGCAACATCCCGCACCGCCGCCCTTGCCATCATTGTTCCGAAAGTCCCGATTTGGGCAACTTTATTCTGTCCGTATTTTTCGCGAACATACTGGATAACTTCATCTCGGCGTGTGTCTTCAAAATCCACATCAATATCAGGCAGTGTCGGCCGGTACAAATTCAAAAACCTTTCAAAAGGTAATTTAAAATAAAGCGGGTCAACGTTGGTTATGCCAATAGCGTAGGAAACTAAACTGCCGGAAGCCGAACCCCTGGTCGTTGAGATTATCCCTTTGTCGCGTGCCCAGTTCACAAAGTCGGCAACTACCAGAAAGTAAGTTGAGTAGCGCTTTTTGGAAATAATGGAAAGTTCGTAATCGAGTCTTTCTTTTATTTCTGGTGTAACTTCCTTTACTCTTTTTTTAACTCCAACGAGCGCTAACTTCTTGAGAAACTCATCTGCGGATTTTCCTTCCGGAACACTGAAGTTAGGAAATGCTACTTTATTCAAAGTTATTTCGATATTTACTTTTTCGGCAATTTTTACAGTGTTTGTGATTGCCTCGGGGATATCGGCAAAAAGCTGTTCCATTTCATCGGAACTTTTGAGAAAGTAGGTTGGCGAATCAATCATCCGCAGCCGTTTAGTGTCCTGGATATTTTTCCCTGTTTGAATGCAGACTATCGCATCTTGAGCAGCAGCATCTGCTGGCAATACATAGTGAATGTCGTTTGTCGCTCCGATTTGCACATCTGTTTTTTTTGAAAGTTTTTTGACTCCTTCGATTATTTTTTTCTCATCGGCCGCCATCTTGTTAAGCTCCGCGTGAATATCCGAACTCGGCTCATGTGCCGGTAAAAACTGGTCAAATAAGTGTCTTTGTACCTCCAAATAAAAATATTCCCTGCCAAATATTTGCACATATGTTTTGAGGATTTTTTCAGCTTCCTTACTATCCCCCGCAATAAGTGCTTTTGAAATTTCCGACGACGCGCAACCGGAAAGAGCGATAAGACCTCCCGAATATTTAGCAAGCGTTTCTTTGTCTGTCCTCGGTCGATAATAAAAACCCTCAAGATGAGAAATCGTCACAAGCTTCATCAAATTTTTGTAACCTTCAAAGTCACGAGCCAGAACAGTTAAGTGGTAATTTTCTTTATCCTGTGCCGCATCTTTTTGAGACAAGCTCCTTTTGGCAATATACATTTCTGAACCAATAATTGGATTAATTCCCTCAGCCTTGCTCTCTTTGTAAAATTTAATAGCCCCATACATACTGCCGTGATCCGTTATTGCCAAGTGTTTCATTCCAAGTATTTTTGCCTGGGAAACCAATTTGGGAATTTTAGAAAGCCCGTCAAGAAGTGAATATTCGCTGTGAACGTGAAGATGTGCAAATTTACTCATGCTGCTTTTTGCTCCATAATTGGCCGTGACATGAGGATGACTGTTTTGTTTCTTCCCTCACTTTTTGCTTGATAAAGAGCAATCTTGTCTACTTTACGAAGGAATTTTTCCGAATCTTCACCGCTCGTGTATATGCCTCCTCCTATACTTATCGTTACAGGCAGCTCAATTACCTCCCCATTTTTATCAGTAATCAAAAAGGGCGACCTGCTGATTGAAGCTCTTATCCTTTCGGCAACGGTTCTCAAATTATCTTTACTCGAAACATCGGGAAAAATCATTGCAAATTCTTCTCCTCCAATTCTTCCTCCCCTACCAATTCTCGATACTGAGTCAGTGCTGTGCCTCCTGTTGTTTTCTTCTCTGACACTCGATTTTAATACTAACCCTACCTGAACTAACACACTGTCACCAACAAAATGGTCATACGTGTCATTAATGAGTTTGAAATGATCTAAATCTGCAATTAATACGCCGCCATCCCTGCCGCTTTTAACTAATCTATTAAAATCCTTTACAAATGCTCTTCTATTGGGAAGGCCAGTTAAAGCATCCGTCAGCGCTTCTTCCTGTGCTGCTTCTTTGCGACGACTTTGCACGAACAATTCTATAGTGACAATATCTCTTCTTTCCTCAGGAGTCATTAATCCTCTTTCGACTTGTCTGTCTAGACGCCTTAGATAGTCTTCATAAGCTTGTTGCGTCCGCAGGGCAGATTCTAGCGCTTTGGGTATATTCTTAAATTGAGATTCCGAATCCATTATTTTATCGACTCCTTTATTTTTTCTTTAACTAAATTTGAGTCTATTTTTTTACCTACTTTTCTCATCACTTGACCAACCAAAAACATTATCGCATTTTGTTTACCGCTCTTATAATCCTCAACCGCTTTGGCATTTTCGCGAAGCACTCCTTCTATTATTTTATCAAGTTCGTCATCATCAATTTGTGCAACTTGCGAATTTTGGTAAATCATTTTAACAAAAGCTGCGGGTAAAGTCTGCTCTATCGTGGGTTTTTTGTTAATAAGCTCGGTAGCGATCCTTTTTGCGCTGATGCCTGATTCTTTGCCTGCTTTGACTGCTTCCTCGAAATACGCGGCAATGTCTTTGTTTCTGGCTAAAATCTCCGCTTCGTATTCTGTAAGCTGATAATCTTTCTGAAACCTCTTGAATTTAGCGTCTGCAAGTTCCGGAATCTGCTGTTCTAACTTCTTTAAATATTCTTTATCAAAAACAAACGGCGGTAAATCCGGTTCTGGAAAGTAACGGTAATCGTGAGCAAATTCTTTCGATCTCTGGCTAACCGTTTTTTGCTCGCGTTCACTATAACCTCGCGTTTCCTGGGCAGGCGTTTTGCCGAAATCCAGAATCTCTCCCTGTCGCTTGATTTCATATTCAATTGCCTGTTTCACAAACCTGAAAGAATTAATATTCTTCAGCTCAACTTTATAATCCGGCAGGATTACATCAGTCGAGACCGAAGGTCGCGAGCTGATATAGTGTGGCAACTTTGACTCTTTGACTCTTTTACTCTTTGACTCTTTCCTTAAGGAAACATTCGGCTCAATCCTCACACTCCCCTTTTCCATATCAGCATCAGAAACTCCTAAGTAACGGGCGATTTGCTGCAGCTTTTGGGCATAGGCGCGGGCTTCGTCGGCAGAATTCATATCTGGCTCTGTCACAATTTCCAAAAGTGGAACTCCGCTGCGGTTAAAATCGATTAGAGTGACATCGCGGCCATTAACTTTTGAGTGAATTAACTTGCCCGTATCCTCCTCAAGGTGTGCCCGGGCGATTCTAATTTTCTTTTTCTCGCTATTGACCTCAATTGCAATTTCGCCATTTTGAGAAAACGGCAAATCATATTGAGAAATCTGAAAACCTTTGGCAAGATCAGGATAAAAATAATTCTTGCGATCAAATTTGGCTTTTTGGACTGCTTGACACCCTAATGCCGCACCGAATTTCTGAGCGTACCCTACAGCAACTTTGTTGGCATTTGGCATTGCCCCGGGAAAGCCTAAACAAATCGGGCAAGTGTGCGTGTTAGGTTCTGCTGTGAAGTAATCAGCAGAGCACGCACAAAACATTTTGCTTTTCGTCGAGAGTTCGATGTGAACTTCTAGGCCAATAACTGCTTCATACCTTTTCATATATAAACTCCTTCCGAAGTAGTTATATCAGAGGAGCGCCATTGGGAGGACTTTAGTCTCGCAAGGCGAACTGCTGATATCACTGGTTCATATTTCATAATTTTGGCGTTCTTTCGTACCACTTCGTTTCCTGCTCGTAGGCATGGCCAACTTGATATAAAAGTTTCTCCGAAAAATGCGGGCCGACTATTTGCATACCAACAGGCAGACCCTCAATAAATCCGCAAGGGACATTCAAGCTTGGGACTCCAGCCAAATTTTGGCTAACCACAAAAATGTCGGATAAATACATTTGCAAAGGATCGTTAACCTTCTCTCCTAACTTAAAAGGCAAAGTTGGCGAAGTCGGGCAAATTAAAACGTCGACTCCGCCGGCTGGCGGATCAAAAGCTTTCTCAAAATCCTGCCTGATAAGCCTTCGAACTTTCATCGCCTTTAGATAGTAAGCGTCATAATAGCCGCTTGATAAGGTAAATGTCCCCAAAATTATTCTTCTTTTTGCTTCAGCGGCAAAGTGACTCCGGTCGCCTCCAAAGCGGATACCGTCGTAGCGGGCTAAGTTTGACGAAACTTCGGAAGGTTGAATAATGTAGTAAGTCGCAACTGCATATTCGGTATGCGGAAGCGAAACTTCCTGCACCTTTGCGCCAAGACTTCCCAATTTTTTTACAGCATCCATCGTAACCCTTTTGATATCACGGTCTAAATCGGCAAAGTACTCCTTAGGCATTCCAATCTTTAAGCCCTTGACGCCTTTTTCAATATCTTTGGTGTAATCCTTGTCCCTTTTTTCAACTGTTGTCGCGTCAAATGGGTCTTTGCCGGCAGTGACGTTTAAAACCAGCGCGTTATCATAAACTGTTTTTGTGAAATGGCCGATAGAATCGAGCGACGAAGCCATGGCAATAACCCCGTACCTGGAAACCCGGCCGTAAGTTGGCTTCAGCCCAACCAGATTGCAAAAAGCAGCAGGTAACCTTATTGACCCACCCGTATCTGTCCCGGTAGCGGCAAGAGACAAACCTGAGGAAACTGATACTGCTGATCCTGACGATGAACCGCCGGGGACTCGAGAGATATCATAAGGGTTTTTGGCAGAGCCAAAGTCGGAGTTCTCCCCACTGGAACCGTGAGCCCAGGCATCCAAGTTTGCCTTACCTATTACAACAACGTCTTCTTCTTTCAGCTTTGCAATAGTTGTTGCATCGTAAACCGGAACATAGTTTTCAAGTACTTTTGACGCAGCAGTGGTCCTAATATTTTGAGTTGAGAATATGTCTTTTATTGCAAATGGGATGCCGGCGAGTGGCCCCAACTTTTGATTTTGCGAGATTAGCTGGTCAACTTTTTCCGCTTGATCAAGTGCAATATCATCGGAAAATGTAATGAAGGCATTGAGTGTCTTATTCAATCTCTTTGCGCGCTCTAAAAATGCTTTAGTCAGCTCCCTGGCTTTAATCTTTTTTGTGGAAAGCAGTTTGGTAGTTTCCCTAATTGTGAGATTTTCTGTATCGATCATTGTTCAAAAATCGCATCTACTTCAAAAAAACCGTTGTGAGTTCGTGGAGCGTTTTTAAGGGCATCCTCTTGCGCAAGCGAGGGTGCGGACTCATCTTCCCTTGTAACATTTTCCAGTCCGGTAATTTGGCCTATAGGTTCTACGCCTTTAGTATTAATTTCATTTAGCTTATTGACATAGTCCAAAACTTCAGCAAGTTGTTTGGCAAAAATTTGCTTTTCGGTAGGGGAGAGTGTTAAGTTTGCAAGTTTTGCAACGTGATCAACATCGATATTTGCTTTTGGCCTTTGGCCTTTGGCTTTTGGCATGGCTACTGCATCCCCCTCAGCGCTTTCACCCTTTCCTCTATCGGCGGATGGGTGTTGAAAAGATTGGCAAACATACCAACAACTTTGTGACTATCCTTAAATGGATTAACGATATAAAGATGGGCTGTCGCTTTATTGGCAACCTCAAGTGGCTCCGGGTCTTTGGAGATTTTAACAAGGGCATCAGCCAAGCTATCAGGGTTTCTGGTTAAAAGTGCGCCGGATGCATCTGCCAAAAACTCGCGTTTTCTGGAAACTGCCAGCTGAATCAAAGTTGCAATAATTGGCGCTAAGATTGCCAAAACTATCGCAATTACCATAACCAGCGCGTTGCCACCTCCCTCGTCATCATCACGTCCCCCGCCCCACCACAGCATTCTCAGAAACCAATCTGCCACTAAAGCAACAGAACCAACCAAAATAGAGACAATCGTCAAAAGCCTTGTGTCGTAATTGCCTACGTGGGAAAGTTCGTGGGCAGCCACTCCCTCAAGTTCGAGTTTATTGAGCTTTTGCAAAATTCCGGCTGTAAAAGCAATTGAAGCGTGCTTTGGGTCGCGGCCTGTGGCAAAAGCATTGGGGGCAGTGTCGTCAATAATATAAACTTTGGGCGTTGGCAAGCCGGAAGCAATCGACAAATTTTCGACGATTCTAAAAAGTTCCGGATTGTCCTTCTTTTTAATTTGCTTAGCGCTGGAAATCGCCATGACCATCCTGTCGCTGTAGTAATAGGAAACAAAATTCATAATGCCGGCCAAAATCAGGGCAATGCCGGTAAAACTAAGCGCCGAAGGCCCCCGAAAACCCAAGGCCTGAGTAAAAACGTAAACAACACCTGTTAAAAACAAAGCAAAAATAAACATAATTAGCCACGTCTTAAAACGGTTGGCAGAAATCTGGGTATATGCTGTCATATGGGGAAATTATAACTTTTGTGCTTCGTTTTTACTATACAAAGCTTAGAGCACAAAAGGATATATCAGAGGAGCGCCTTTGGCATGACTGAAAGGTGCCAAGGCGAACTGCTGATATAACAAGCAGGATTAGGCAGCGGCTTCTATTGCTTCTTGCTCTTCGTACAAACCTTTGCCGGTATTGACAACAATAACTTTATTTCTGGGGTTTGCGAGTCCTTGATCCCAACGCTGCATATATAAGGCTAAACCAGCGGCTGCCGATGGTTCTGCCGCTATTCCCCTTTTTTTCAACAATTGATGTGCATGTTTTATATATTCTTCGCTGACTTTTCCCACTGACGAATCTTTTCCACTGAAACCTAATCTTTTTAGTCCAGTGATATCGCTGTCTCTGAATAGCAAAAAAGGTTTAAACTTAGCTACTAACTTGTCGGCGACGCTGTCTGGATTTTCTGGTTCACCTGCAAAAACATTAATACCCGCCACTTTAGCGCCTTCAACTCTCAAACGGGGATCCCTTTTGCCTGACCCTGCACTTCTTGCCGATTTCATTTGCCAGTGCAAGTAATTCTCATCTAATCTACCAGTCCCGTAAGGTACATAGATTTCATCTGGTAGCTCATTAAGGACTTCGTGCACGTGCCAATCATAAAGTATTGATTGAGGTTCAAATGAACTATTTGAAGTCCAGTCTATTCCATCTCGATTATCGCTAAGTTTTAGTATATCTTGCGCTGTTAGTTCCCGATTTGAAAGATCAACAAGGAAAACGCTAGCCCGTTCCTGTTTAAGTTGATCTATGACGTTACTTTGCGTTTTTGTATCCAGTATCAGATTAGGTGGTGGTAGATTGTATTTTGCAAAACCTCTCGCAATTGCTAAACCTTCATTGCCTGCGGTGATTATGGATAAGACTGGAACCTTATAACGAGATAGTTCGCCTACATCAATCTCTTTGGTCATAACCCTTATGTCCAAAACGCGGGCATTATCTCTATGGAGAGTAATCAACTCATGTGCCGCCCTATCTTTAATCGTCCCAGTGGGGTTGCTTTCTGGATCAGACTCGTCTTTTATCCATAGGTGTCCATAATGTTCATTTTCTAAGTCTAATGGTTTCAGAGGCGTAGGACGCCATTCTGGACGTCTGATATCGGTTTTATCTGTAGAAGGTATAGCCTCGCTCCATTGTTGAACAAGCTCTCTGGTCATCCCTTGGAAACGAAAAGGTTCTCTTTTGACAACTTGAACTGGAGGCAAATCGCGAAGTTCTGCTGTGGAATCAACTGCCATATCTGCTTGTGAGGAAATTATATCAGGATTAAGAGATCCTTTCTATTTCTTTAGCTAACAGGGGAGATAGCATGAATATGTCTTTCAAAGTCACAAATCAGGACTGAAGCAGCTGGTATATCTTCTGCATACACCTGGTGCCAAAGACCCGCAGGTATTTCTAAGTAAGGATTATATTTAGATAATTCTAACGTTTGGTGTTCTCTAAAGTCTTCAGTCTTCGAGATAACTATAAAAAGCTTTCCTTCAAGCCAATAATATATTTCCAGGCCATCATGGTAATGAGGCCAACTCCGATTTTCTTTACGAGGCGGTTGCACTTGCATTAGTACTTCTCTTTCGAGCGTCTCACCAAGATACCTTGAACCAGAATTTGGCGAAGTAGATGCCTTGTCTTCTTCAAAGAGGTTGAAAGCTTCATTATGGCTAACTGCAATGTGAATTCCCCTGAAAAATCTATCCCTTACAGGAAAAAGACCGTTTACGCTTTCAACAAGACTTCTCAAGCGAGGGAGTTGTAACTCGTCACTAGTACCTGCGACGGCAAGGTGGAATTGACTAGTACCAACAGTCCCATCTAAAACCACAGCCCTGCCTTCTCTTGCAACTTCTATATCTACTCTTGCTCCAGCAATTTCTCTTCTCTCGACGTTCATACTTATAAGATCTAAAAGGCTTTTTGCATTAGATTAAAGTCTTTAGCTTTCCTCTAAAATCCCCAATCCTTTTATAACCCTTTTTGGCCATAAATTCTTTCAGTTCATTTTGAACAGTTTCAAAAATTTTTGGGCCTTTCTGCAAAAATGCCGTACCTATTTGCACAGCAGATGCTCCAGCTAAAATAAATTCAAAAGCATCGATTCCAGTATACCCCCCCCCAACACCAATAACTTGTATTTTATCATTAAAAATTTCATAAAATTTTCTTGCATTGGCAAGCGCCGTGAATTTTGTATACTTGCCGCCGATACCGCCAAGACCTCCCTTTGGTTTGATGAGTGGCTTTTCTTTATTAGGATCAATCGCGAGTCCATTCCCTATCGAGTTGATGCAAGTGACAAACTTAACAGGGTATTTTTTAATAACTCGGGCAATTTGTTCAAAATGAACAAGGTCAAAATAAGGAGGGAGCTTGACACCAAATGGTTTTTTAGAAACTTTGGAAACAGCGTCTAAAAGTCTGCCAGTTTCCTCAGTGTCATAGCCGACAATGGGCTTGCCAATTGTATTTGGTGAACCAGGGTTAAATTCTATGAAATCGACATCAGAATCATTAAATGCTTTAAAAATCTTCACATTATCTTCAAGTGTCATTCCAGAAATACTAGCGACGATTGGTTTTTTGTACTTTTTGAGAACTTTGGCAAATTTGATGTAAGCCTTATATCCTAGATTTGGAAGGCCCATTGAGTTTATCGATCCAAACTCCAGGTCGGCATATCTCGGTTCGGGATTACCATCTCTTGGCTCAAGAGTACATGATTTCATAGTAATGGCTGACGATTTGGACTTAGCTATAATTTCCAATTCTTCAAGAGTAACGTCAGCCGGCCCAGAGGTGTTAAAAACACAAGTCTCAAGTTGGACACCGGCAATTTTTGTGGAGATATCAACCATTGCTACTTATACCCCATTTTCTTGCCCCCAATTTTTTGGATCACTTGCCCAGTCTAAAACCAACTTGGATTGATCTTGTTTCAGAAAACCTTTTTTGACTGCTATCTCACATGTATGGTTGAGATCCGTCAAAGTATGCAGTCTGACTTTGTTTTTTGTGAAGTTTCTGTCTGCTTCTTTTAGTCCGTAAGTTGTTATAGCAACCACATCCGAAACTCTTCCACCAACATCTCTTATTGCCCTAACTGCTTCAAGAGACGACCTTCCGGTTGAGATCAGATCGTCAATAACAACTACTTTTTGGCCTTTTCTGAGTGAACCTTCTACTCGATTTTCTCTACCATATTCCTTGGGCTGAACTCTAACATAAATCATCGGCAGATTTAGCTTCAGAGCTATGAATGCCGCGTGAGGAATACCTGCGGTTGCCGTGCCTGCAACAATGTCAGGTATCCCAGTCTGTTGAACCTTTTTAATCAAAAGGTCAATAATCTTTTCCCTTTCGGGCGGTTTTGACAAAATTAACCTGTTGTCTGTATAAACCGGACTCATGATTCCAGTGTTGAATTTGAAGGGCTGTTGAGGTCTTAAAACAATACATCCTAGGTTAATTAGAATTTCCGAAACTTGGTAAGCAATTTTATCGGTACTTGTTGATTTCATCCTTCAGTCTTTTTGCAGCTTCTGCGGGACTCTTATCGTAAATAATACCGCGAGAAGAATTTATAATTAAACCCTTTTTGTCAGCTCTAAGCCCATTTTCAAGAGTCCTTTTGATATCACCGCCCTGTGCCCCGACACCCGCAATTAAAAATATCATTTCCGGGATCATTTTGCGAAGGACTCCGATTTCTCCTGGCCAAGTGGCCCCGATCTCTAAATGCACGTTGGGATATTTAATGCTCCACTGTGCGATTTTTTCGGCAACTCTTTGATAAACTTTGACTGCTCCCGATTCTAGATCCTGAAAATCTTTTGCACCCGGATTTGATGTTCGACAAATTACAAATACTCCCCTACCAGACCTTTTAAAAAAAGGCTCAAGCGAATCAAAACCATAATAAGGAATTACTGTCGCTGCGTCTGCGCCGTACATGTCAAATAGCTCTTTTGCATACATCTCGCTAGTGTGGCCAACATCTCCCCTCTTGGCGTCAAGCAGCACTGGGATCTCTGGATATTTAGTTTTTATGTAATGGATTGTTTTTATAAGGCTTTCGAGTCCTTTTATGCCCGCAGCACTATAAAAAGCAATGTTCGGCTTGTAAGCACAAACGTCTTGGGCAGTTAAATCAATTATCTCTCTATTAAATTCAAATTGATTCTTTTTACCTCGAAGATCAAATGGGTTTGGATCCAAGCCAACACACAGAAGGCTGTTGTTCGCCTTGACAATTTTTTCAAGCTTGTCTGAAAAATTCATGCAAGGACTAGATTTCTTCCCGCAGGCAATTGGCTATAAGCTCATCAATCGTGACCTTTTCGATTTTTTGGCTTTTTACGCTAGTTGCAATGCTGTCTGTCACATACATTTTATCAATAGGGCTTTTGTCAATATTTTTAACTGCACTGCCTGCAAAAACCCCATGGATTGCACAAACTATTATTTTTTTGACACCTTTGCTTTTAAGTGCATTTGCGCTCTCAATAATTGTCCCGCCAGTTGAAATTATGTCATCGATAATAATAGCCGTATCCCCCATAAGCTCACCAGTTATCGACAAAACCTCTATCTGATCACGGGTTTCACTAGATCTATGCTTCTCAATTACCGCAAGTGGGGCATTAAGAAATGTTGCGAAGTTTCGGCCTCTTTGGACTCACCCTACGTCCGGCGCAACCACAACCGGACTGGCAATTTTTTCTTTTCTAACCCTTTGGGCCAAAACACCAAGCGCAGAAAGGTAAATTACCGGCACGGGAAAAAATACGACTATAGCATCCGCATGCAAGTCAAGACAAACGACTTTGTTAATACCGCTTGCAATAATTAAATCGGCAATGACTTTGGCAGAAATCGGCTCGCCGGGTCGATTCTGTTTTTCCTTGCGGCTGTAACCAAAATAAGGAATAACTGCCGTAATTTTATGGGCACCGGACCGTCTCAGTGCGTCCGCAATTAGCGCAAGCTCAACAATATGATTGTTAACCGGCGGTGAATTAGACTGGATTATAAAAACGTTGGAATTGTTAACATCATCCTTTACCCAAACGTCTATTTCGCCATCAGAAAAAGCCCCAAGCTCGACTTTTCCAAGAGCAATTTTCGATTTTTGGGAAACTTTTTCGGCTAAAGTATGATTTGAGGATCCGGCAAAGATTTTAGGTGAGTTCATAAACTGTTAAGTTAAAACTTAACCTTTACATCTTTTTTCTCTTCATCATCCGCCTTAAAAAATTCCTCCGGTGTGAAATTAAGAAGTTTGGCAACAATAACGCTTGGAAAAACTTGGAGTTTTGTGTTGTAATCCATAACATTGGCATTGTAAAACTGGCGCGAGGCAGCGATTTTGGTTTCGGTGTCGGAAATCTCCTCCTGGAGTTCTTTGAAGTTTTCGGATGCCCTAAGATTTGGATAATTTTCGGCAATAGCAAAAAGGGTCTTTAGGGCGCCCGTTAACATATTGTCGGCAGCAGCCGCGTCTTTGGGGCTTTTGGCAGATAACATTGCGGATCTGGCTTTCGTAACATTTTCAAATATCTGCTTTTCGTGCTTGGCATAACCCTTAACAGCTTCGACAAGATTCGGGATTAGAGACGATCTCCTTTTAAGCTGGACATCAATTTGCGACCAGGCTTCGTGAATCCTGATTCGCGCCGTAACTAGACTGTTGTAGATAAACCAGATGAAAAGAAGAATTAATACAAAAACTGCGACAATGATTATTGTTGGCGACATAATGGGCTAATTTTAGCGTAATGCTAGCGATAAATCCAGTTACTTGTTAGCTTAACTTCAGCGCTTCGGATTAAAAAACTTTTTAAATTCTCCCCAGGGTAATGTATTGATAATGTCTTTTTTCTCGGCCCAGCCGCGGCGGGCAACCGCAACGCCAAAGCGCATATTGTCCATTTGATAAACCGCGTGCGAATCAGTATTAATTATCATTTTGATACCGTATCTAATTGCTTCACGAACTAAAGTATCTGGCAAATCAAGCCTGTTTGGCCAGGCATTAATCTCCAGGATGGTCCCAGTCTTTTTACAAGCTTCAAAAACAGTCGGCCAGTCGGCGTCTGATGATTCTCTTTGTAAAAGCAGTCTGTTAGTCGGATGGGAAATCACCTGAACATAAGGGCTGTTGATTGCAACAAGCATCCTTTTGGTGATCATCTTTTTATCCTGGCCGTGGCTTGAGTGAATTCCTGCGATAACTCCATCGAGAAGTTTTAAGCCTGCTTCGGGTATAGAAAGTGTTCTATTTGTTAAAATATCAATTTCGATTAAATTTAGTATTCCTAAATGCTTTTCTGAGGTTCTAATTTGTTCAATTTTATCACTTCTGCGCTTAATCAGATCAATTATTTGCTTCTCGCTGTGAGTCGAAACTCCCGGCGAATGGTCGGAAAAGCCCACATATTCGTACCTTAAGCTTTTTGCCTTTTTAACAATTTCTTCAAAGCTGTTTTTGCCAAGATCATGGCTCGGCTCTATCGGAAAATCAGAATGCAGATGAATATCCCCTTTTATATCATCTATGCTAACAACTTTCGGCAGATTGTTTTTAATAGCTGCTTCTATTTCGCCAGTATCCTCGCGAAGTTCCGGTTCCATCCACGGAAGCCCCAAGAACTTGTAAAACGCATGCTCATCTTTAAATTTATACAATTTCTTCTTGTATTTGATGCCGTGCTCAGATAAAGACATGCCTTTTTTGAGAGCAAATTCGCGAAGATGAATATTATGGTTTTTTGAACCTGTAAAATGCTGTAGAAGAGAACCAAATGAATCGGTCGGCAGGACTTTAAGGTCAACCTGCAAACCGTTTTGCAAAATTGCCGACGATGCCATCGGGCCTGCCCCCAAAACTTTTTGAACTTCTTTGTACTTTTTGAAACTTTCTATGATTTTGGCCGGGGAACTTGAAGCAACAGCAACATCTACATCACCAACCGTGGCAACCATTCTGCGCAAAGAGCCCAAAGGTTCTGCTCTTTCGCATTCTTTAAGATCTCTCAAATACGCAAGAATCCTCTCAGCAGCAGCAAAGGCGAAGGGTAAAAGATAACGGCTTGGGCGATTTCTAAAAAGACTAATAGCCTCAAGTATCTCTTTTTCACTCTTTTCACCAAAGCCAGGCAGACTACGGATTTCGCCATTTTTGGCCGCTTTTTCCAAATCGGCAAGGTTTTCAAGCTTCAGCTCTTTGGCAAGCTTATAAGCACTTTTTGGCCCCATGCCCGGAATGTCGAGGAATTCGAACATTGCGGGTGGCAAATCTTTTTTCAGCTCTTCAAAGTGCTTAACATGGCCCGTTTTAAAAAGCTCATCAAGGTATCCTATTATCGACTTTCCAAGACCGGGAATAGTATCGAGTTTATTTTCCTCCCAAAGATCTTTTACCTCGCTCGTTGAATGCTCAATACTGTCGGCTGCTTTGTCGTATGCAACAATTTTGAAATAATCACCACCCTTAACTGTGTAAGCTGCTGCAACAAATCTTAAGAGTTTAGCTATTTGCCTATTCGAGAAAAATTTGACCATGTCGTGGATTGATTATAATTATATATGAATTGACACTTTGGCGTGCTTGAGTGTAAACTACATTTCGATCGTCTTTACGTGGTCGCGTAGTGTAGCCTGGTTTAACACGTCACCCTGTCACGGTGAAGATCGCCGGTTCGAATCCGGTCGCGACCGCCAAATATAAAGCGCTCAAACCTGCCAATCACTTTCTGTCCAGGAAGGAGGACAAAAATCAATATGCCCCGAAAAAAGCAATCATTTTTTGATAAAGTTCAGGAAAACTACGCAGGACTAATACTTGGAGCAATCATCGTTGTGATACTTGGGCTGCTTGTTGCCAATTTTTTGACTCAAAGAAACAAAGGCATTGACGGCGGAGCACAAAGTGAAATGGCTCAGCAAGATCAAAACGCCGCCCAAAAAAGCACAAACTATACTGTAGAAGAAGGGGATTCTCTGTCTAAAATCGCTGAAAAAGTCTACGGCCAGCAGGATCTGTGGCCAACACTGGCGCAAGTTAACAAAATTACCAATCCAAACTTAATATACAAAGGATCAATGCTTGAAGTGCCGTCAAAGGACAAGATAGGTGAGCTAAAGACCCAAATGACACAAACGACATATAATGTAAACTCAGGCGATACACTGTTTACAATAGCCGAGAAGATGTACGGCGATGGTTCACGCTGGCCGCTTATTGCTCAAGCTAACAATTTAGGCAGGCTTCCAAACGGTAATCCGTTAGTTTTTGCCGATAGCACCATAAAAATTCCACGATAGGTGCGGGAGTAACTCAGTTGGTAGAGTACTTGCTTCCCAAGCAAGTTGTCGCGGGTTCGAGTCCCGTCTCCCGCTCAGAAGTTTTCCCTATTGATATTTTTCTGATTTTCTGATAATCTGAATGTAGCGAAGATTACAAGCTTTGCTTATATTCCGAAAATATGAAAGCAGTCATTATAATCAGAGATAGAGGACAATTAACTATTCCTGACTCCATACGAAAATTAGTAGATTGGGTTACTCCTTCATCGGCAGTATCGATTTCTGTGGTTAAACCCGGCGAGATTATCATAAGACCTTATCAAAACCATGTGGATTGGGACAAAATTTGGGAAAGTATTAGAAAGTCAAGAGCAATCCACGGTAAAGGTAAAATCAGTACCTCCGAATTTCTTGCAAAAGATAGACTATCTCACTAATTTATGCCTAAAAAGACAGTTGTTGATTCTTCGGTAATTATTAAATGGCTGAATACAGATAATGAACAAAGTTTGGAACAGTCAGATAAATTGCTTCAAAAGGCTCGAACTGGAGATATAGAACTTGTTGCCCCAGAACTTGCAAAGTACGAAGTAGAAAATGTTTTGCTGAAAGGCAAACAATTAACTC
>OBEQ012942671.1_pt1 | contig 17062 bp, 11 predicted proteins | sample 1670901 | NCBI WGS metagenome assembly OBEQ01 (sample SAMEA104232315, study PRJEB22302) | groundwater metagenome | biome: forest; feature: aquifer; material: groundwater | place: USA | collected 2011-08-07 | depth 5.4 m
GTACACGTGAGTGCTACTAAATTTGATTTGGCTGATACTGATATTCCTGAAACCTATCGCGGCATTCAAGCAAAAAAATATTTGCAAGATATGTTACAACGGGGATTTACCAGTGTGCGTGATGCGGGTGGTGCTGATGACGGATTGGTGATGGCAACTCAAAAAGGATTAATTGACGGGCCTCGTATTTTCCCATCCATTAAAGCCATTAGCCAAACCGGTGGTCATGGTGATTTTCATGGACGCCATCATCATTTTGATCCTTGCTTATGTCAAGAAGGTGGTTCGAGCATTTCTGTGATTGCAGACGGTGTTGCTGCGGTTAGAAAAACAGTGCGCGAACAAATTCGACAAGGCGCTACGCAAATTAAAATTATGGCATCCGGCGGTGTGGCATCACCAACAGATCGTGTTGAAAACGTGCAATATTCCGAAGATGAAATTAAGGCGATTGTTGATGAAGCCAATCATGCGGGCATTTATGTGATGGCACACGCGTATGCATCAAATGCGATTCAACGTTGTATTCGCAACGGTGTGCGCACCATTGAGCATGGTAATTTATTGAATGAAGAAACGGCTCGCTTAATGGCGGAAAATAATGTTTATTTAGTGCCAACGATGGTGATTTATCATGCGATCCAACAGATCGGAAAGGAAGAGGGATGTCCTGCAGACAGTATTGCAAAATTAGATCTTGTTTTGAAGAGTGCAATTCATTCTGTAAAATTAGCGCGTGCTGCAGGTGTGAAAATTGGTTTTGGTACTGATTTATTGGGACCAAAAGCGCATAAAATGCAAAGTGATGAATTTGTGATTCGCTTAAAAGGATCTGAAACAGCGCATCAAATTATTACCTCCGCAACTGCGATTAATGCAGAAATATTGCAACAGAAAGATAAATTGGGTGTGGTAAAAGCGGGTGCATTGGCTGACTTAATTGCAGTGGATAAAAACCCATTGGATGATATTTCTGTGTTAACGGGGCAGGGTGAGCATTTATTCTTGATTATGAAAGCAGGAAAAATTGATAAAAAATTAATTTAACAGGTCTAGCAACATGATTATTTCATATGATGATTTTGAAAAAGTAGATTTACGTTCAGGTACCGTGATTAAAGCAGAAGTGTTTGAACGAACAAAAAAACCCGCCTATAAAGTATGGGTTGATTTTGGTGATGAGATTGGTATCAAACAAACTTCCGCGCAAGTAACCGTGCATTATACGCCAGAATCCTTAATTGGAAAAAAAGTGATGGGTTGTGTGAATTTGGGTGAAAAAAATATCGCGGGATTTATGTCGCAATTTTTATTGGTTGGTTTTGATGATGAAAATGGCGCTATTTGTTTGGCAACGGTTGATCGGCCTGTTCCTAATGGCAAAAAGCTATCATGACAATTTAATGTGAAAAACTGTATGAATTCATATTGCAAACCATAATAATTGTTTTTATCCGTTTCAGTTAAATACACGCGAATTTGCGTGTCATACGCCCCGCGTGAAGGAACCCCCAAAATTGTCGAGTAAACTTTAAACAGTTTTTGGGCGCGTGCTACAACAAAATTTACGATCAATCGTCACACATCTGTTTCAAATGATAATGGAAGACCATGCTGAACCCGAAACTTTAAATAATCCCTGCCAATCTGTGTAATTTGATATCCATAAGCACCAACGATGATCAAATTATACTGAAAAAGAAATAACAGGAACGATTGTAAATCTGGTGTAATTTTCTTTTTATCATCTGGTAATTTTAAAAAATATTCCATCACTTGAATTTCTTTGAACGGCACTGGGCTTTTACTTAATGAATACAGAAGCTCAATTTGTTCATTATAAATTAATTTGTCTACGGTTAGCATGATAACTTTAAATTGCGTATTCGTTAGTTGTCTAATTAAAAGACTTATTGCTTCACCTGAGCTTAATTTATTTTCTATAATTTGATTTCTAATTAATTTTGAATTATCTGAAACAAAACTATTTTCAAATGAATCATTTAATTTTTTATACCCAGCATTTTGTGAGGCTTCAGCTTTTTCGTTTCCACCAAAATGAAGTCCGAAATGATCACCTATTTTTATAGAAAATTTATTTTTCAGTAATTTTTTTAGTTGGTCACGAAATAAAAATATAATAAAGAAAATTGTTACGCATACAATAAACGTTGGCATAGACGCTTTAAATACACCAATTAAAGATTCTATTATATGCGCATTATCATGATTGCATTCAAAAGACACGATAAATCCTTATTTTATTTTTAGTTATAGCGCTTGAAATTGAGGTTCGACTCCGATCCTGGTAAAAAAGGGTTAAATCTCGGTTTCAACAGCGCTGCCGACTAAATCATACTCAATTTCTGATATTGTCGAGTAAATTTCAGACAAGTAATCTAAAAATTAAAACCATCCACATCAAAATGCATTGCGAACTCCGTTAGTCGACGCTGCAAATTGTGAAGCAGCGCCAGGCTGCGGAGTTGCTCCGAACATCGCGGGTGTTCGTGTTGCGCGTGATGCAGTCGCCGTAGTAGCAACTTCTTCTTCACGCTCACCTAATAATGCTCTTGAAACTCCTTGGGACTGCAAGGATTGAGTAATTTGCGCATGCGAAAATTGCGTCAACCAAATTATCGCGGGAATCTGTTGTGCTTGCGCCAAGCGTGGCACAACTTCAAGCACTTTATTGGAGACTGATTGCAATAACCCACGTTTTTCAGATGCACTGAACTGATCTTGATCAACTATAAAACGTGATGGTTGATCTGAAGAAAGTAATCGTGCTGCATCAGCATGTCCTGCTTGAGTCAGTCCTGCAATAATAACGGATAATGCGAGGGTGTTACCTAATTCTAATCCACGTTGATAACCTTCAGCTTCAGCGCGTTCTGTTGTTACTTGTTCTGCTGGCGCAATTCCTAATTCCGCTTTCGCTTGCATAACATGATGCAATTGTTCAATTAAAAATGGCAATTCTGTTGCAGCACCAGTGAGTTCAAAAGCACTAACGCGTGTAATCAATTCATCTATTGTATTTAATAACGCTGTTACGCCACCTTCTTCTAATGTTCGCGATAAATGCGACATAGCAAGTGGTGATTCTTGTGCGAATAGTGCCGCATATAAAATCAATGCGGAAATATTTTTTTCAACTACCGCAAATGATAATGCTTTTATTTTTTGCTCACGTTGCGTTTTTTCTTTAAGCAGAATGGCTTGTTCCATTGCTGTCAATCGTTGTTGCAAGCTCAATAGGTTTGGATTTTCTTTTAATTCGAGCAACATTTGCATTGGTGATGTGTAACTCACAGTATACAACGGTGGAAATGACATTCCATGCCCCGCCCTTGTACCATCACTACGCCACATATTTTCCGTTAATTTTATCGGTGTTTTCGTCGTGTCATGTGCATATACAAAATGATGCCACCAATTATACAGCGCAACATCTTTATTAGGATAAAGTGAAGCGATAATTGCTGTTGTGGGTTTTATTTCAAATAAGTTGACTACTGGAAAAGCCGAATCAAAGGGTTCAAACGTTGCTTTTAAAACAACGCTCATACTGTCTGAAACAAGATCAGTTGCATCATAGGTCAATCTCATCGTGCCATAACCATTAAACTCCAGCTCAAATGCTTTTTGCGGAATAAACTTCGACAAAAGAGATTCAAACGGATAAGAAGAATTTTGTCCGGCATAAAAAGGTAAATCAATTGAGCCTGAGCTTGCGCTTAATGGAGAAAAAACTCTAAGACCAGGGGATTGATACCCGACACCACTCGTTAATTGCGCTCGATAAGCTTGCAATGGTCTTTGCACGTTTTCACATATGCTCCTGAACCTGCTTTCATGATTAAGATCTTGATATTCTTTACCGTATCCAATCGCATGAGCGACATCAATTGCAATATATCCGCCGTGAACATATTCAAATGCGAATGCATTATTTCTCATGCGTTTTACTTCGTGAGGATAATGTGCAGCCCAATATGCATCTAACGCATTCTGCAAATAATAAGAATTTCTCTTATCATCAGATTGATTCGCATATGGCATAACTTGATCAATGAATTGCTGATTTCTTGCCGGAATAGGAATTCTTGCTTTCGCATCAAAGCTCAAATCAATCCTTCGTTCTATTGCATCTAATGTCACTAATCTGGCTTGCATTAACGCGGCGCTATCTTGAACTGGTGCTAAAATTGCTTGTATTGCTCTTTTTAATTCCGTCAAATCACGTTTAATTTTTGCTTTTAGTGATGCAAATAACTGTTCTTTATTAACAGCAGAAAATAAAGTGAATTGCTTTTCTAAAAACTCAATGACGTTTTGCAAATACCACGCTGTTTCTTCAGTGAGTGGGTGTGCATTGGCGCGATACAACTCTAAAAATGCAAATGCGCGATCTCGCACTAAAGTTAAATTCGGCACATTTAATTCTTGCGATGTTAGTGCGCCTAATGAAACAGCATATCGCATTAAGGCTTGCGTGTTATTCGATGCAATGTGTTTGACTGCAACACCGCGTTGCAATGGTTGTGTTATGCGCGCTGTAATTGCTGCATCTGATTTTGTTAAATCAATATCGGACCCTGTTAAATTCGGACTCCCTGTGCTTTCAGCTACAATCGCTTGATGTAGTTCTTTTGCAAACCGATCAAATTCTTTTAAGTCGCCTCGACGCATGGCGATACGTGCAGCATTCACAGCACGACGATCGAGTTGTGTTTCTAAATGGCTAAACTGCTCTAATTGACCATATTCTCTGCGAAAATTATCTTCCATCAAACGGATTTGTTGTTGGTGTAATGCATTTGTTTGCGTTTGTATTTCACCAATCGCATCTGTTAATGCACTATATCGACGTAGCGATTGCTCTTCCATGTAGTGAAAACCTAATCGCGTATCTTGTGCCATCTCACTTAGCTCGCGCATGACACTTTGATGTTGTGCAGTGAGTTTTGCATCCATTTGCATAAATCGATAATCAATATGATTCATGAGATGGGCAAAACTACGCGCAAGCCCGTCTTTTAATGTTTTAAATTCATGCATGATTTCTTGATGTCTTTCGGCACTTCCATCGGATTCTGCAGAACTTAAAAGACTCACGATGGCTGAAAATGCGGTGAGTGCGTATCCAATACCTGCAGTTGCAGCACCAAATGCTGCAGACCCAGCCCATTTTGCAACAAGTGTTCCTGCGGTTCTTGCAGCAATAATACCTGAAATTGCATTTGATCCTGTTGATAAGACGCGTCCAAAAGGTGCAAATGCAGTGCCTGATAAATTTTTTGCACACGAATCCATTAATGTTCCAACGCATTGTGTAAAACGCAATGCTTCAGGCGAATCAGGTTTTTCACCACCCGCTACATATTCTTCATGCGCCTTTCTGGCTGCGCGTAATTGCGGTTGCTGCTCAATAGCGATTTGTGCTGGTGTTTTTTGTAAATGAACTGTAGACGCTTCCGTAGCTCGTGGACGAGAACCGGCGCCACGCGGCATGTTATGAAGCGGATTCGTGGGATTTTCAGGCATGCCCTCAAAATCACCCATGCCAGCGTGAACGCGACCTAAAAATGATTTGTCATACGCTTCTGCTGCTGCGCCTGCCATTTCAACAACGATTGGAGCGGAATTCTGAAGAGATGCTTTTACACCTTCTTTTAATGCAACATCGGCTACAAGTCGGCTCATCATTCATCTCCAGCTAAGGGAATTTTATATTGGGATATTGGGCGGTATTTGATCATAATTTAAGTGGAAAATATATGCGTAAATCTACGTAACTTTACATATTTTCAATGCAGTAAAAAATTTCATGTACGTTTTGTTGTTAATTTAAAGTATGCATGCTGCTCGTTTTGATTGTCGCTTTGCTGATTGGTTGATTCTGTCGTTCAAAACAGCGATGGTTTTGATGGATTCATGGTGTTTCAATTGAGCTTGATTATAGTGATCAGTCAATTCTGCAATGCGGATATTTTTTTCTTCCAAAATTGAATGTTGCGCGATATGTTTTTGCTGTAAATCTGATAGCATTAACTGCAACTTTTCAATTTGAATATTTTGTTTACCGATTGTATTTTCAAAACGTTTTCTTTGTTCGCCTGTTTCGGTGCGTGCTTGGTCAATTAAATTAATCCATCGCTTTTCTGAGTCCTCTTGTAATGCGCGTTCACCTGTGAGAACCGTTTGTTGTTTCTCAGCTTGCTCTAATAATTCTTTTTTATATTGAACAATCACAGTTTGTAATTTATTTACTTCATCAATTACTTGATGTTTTTCATCACTTAAATGTTTTAATCGCAACTCGTGCTGTTGCTTCAGCGTACTAATTTCATCAGCTTGATTTTGAAATCGTTCAGTACTCACCGCTAAATTTGTTTGCAATGTCTGATTTTCGTATATTTTTTCATCCAATTTCTGAGTTAATAAGTCAGTCTGTGTTTTGAAATCAGCAATGGTTTTGTCAGTAATTAATTTATCCTGCTGTAATTTTTCTTCCTGATTTTCAAGCGCTTCTTTTACATCTGTTAAATGCTTTTCCGCGTGTTCCATTGCAGTTTGCCATAGCGTTTCAAAACTCGCGATTAATTCTGGCGGTAAGTTTGCAGGTAAATGATGCACTTTCTTTGCCGCATGCTGTTCACGCCATACTTTTAAGTGCTCTGCAATGGTTGAGTTACTGCCGGTGCCTAATGATTCACGAATTCGTTGCACTGAAGGTGAGATGCCCTTGCTCAATAATTTAAGTGCTGTTTGTTTTACAGTTTCAAAATCGACACCATGTCTTGCCATTGTTTGATTCCTTGCAAAAATTGATCGAAATAAATCGAATTTAACGTGACGCGACATGATACGTATTTCATTTTAATTTGTCATGATAAACGTATTTGATTCATGATAATTTTACTTATCTTGAATGTTTTTGCTGACACCATTAAAATCCATCCTCGAAAAGGCAGGAGACTTTAAAAAGGACAAAACATGGATATTCTTGAACTCAACTCATCACTTTCAACAATAAAACCAATTCCCTTGGAAATATTTCAACCGCCAACGCACTTAAGTGGCGAAACAGGAACGAATCGCGCGGCAATAACCGTCACTAAACAAATTGATGCGAATAATGATTTGCACGCGATACAAACGTGGCTGCTTGAATTTACGCACTCCCCGCAAACGCTGCGCACCTATCGCAAAGAAGCGGAGCGATTGTTGTTATGGGCAATCATTGAAAAGTGCAAACCATTTTCAAGTCTTTCACGTGATGATTTACGCGATTATCAATTATTCCTTGCAGACCCACAACCACAACAAAACTGGTGTGGATTGCGAAAACCGCGCAATCACCCAAATTGGCGCCCATTTATTGGATCACTGACACAAGACAGCATTGCGCATGCCATTACGATCATCAATGCACTCTTTAATTATTTGGTGGAAGCAGGTTATTTAAGTGGAAATCCTTTGGGTCTGATGCGACGAAAATTGGCAAAACGAATCAACGCTAAAAACAAGGTGACTGAGCGTTACCTGGAGAAAAATTGTTGGGATACGGTGCTGCATTACATTGAGCATTTACCCAAAGAAACGCCACGCGAACAAAAGCATTATGAGCGCATACGTTATTTATTTTACACGCTGTATTTGTTGAGTCTTCGTGTTAATGAAGTGGCAACTGCCATGATGCGTGACATTAAACAAGTGCGTGGTAGATGGTGGATAACGATTACCGGCAAGGGACAAAAGACCAATCAGATCCCCATCAACGATTGCTTTTTAAAGGCGCTGATACGCTATCGTGAGTTTTATCAGCTGCCTAAATTACCGAGTGCAAATGAGGGTAATGGGCTGTTTATGGATATTACGGGCAGTGGCTCAGTCAGCGCCAACATGATTTATCGATTGGTTAAAAAAACATTTTTGGATTGTGCAAAATCAATTGAAAAATCAAACCCAGATTTTTCAGAAAAATTAAAAAAGGCTTCAACTCACTGGATGCGGCACACATCCATTACACACCAGGCTGATGCGGGTATTGAACTGCGTTATATCAAACGCAATGCAAGACACGAGAGTGTTGAGACAACAATGCTGTATCAGCACGCTGAAGAGGAAAAATGGCACGATGCGATGTCACTGCATCAAGTCAATGAAAAACAATAACTGGAAATAAAACCAAAAGGATTTCGATATGAAAAGCACTTTACAAAAATGGTGGACGTATTTATGGAAGCAAATAAAAAAAGAATTGATTTATTATCACAAGCAGAAATTGAAGATTTATATGAACGCCCTGCATTTAATGATGAAGAAAGATTGCTTTATTTTACGCTCAACGAAAAAGAAATGTCTGCATCAATGGGGTATTTACATGACAGGACCAGACTGTATTTCATATTACAGCTTGGTTACTTCAAAGCAAAACAACAATTTTATTCATTTAATATTGAGGACGTCATTGGTGATGCTGAGTTTGTAAATAAAATTTACTTAAAAGGAAAATCTGCGTTATCCGGAAAAATATCACGTGATTACATAAAAAATCAAAGAGAGGATATTTTAAAATTATATGACTATCGAATATTTTCAGATGAGACCGAAGAAACAATAACATCACATCTGTGCGATTTAATAAAAATACATCCAAAACCTCATAATGCATTGCGTGAACTAATTACCTATTTTGAACAGTCTAATATTGTCCTTCCAACATATCGAATGTTACAAGATTTATTTACAAAATCATATGGTATTGAAAGAAATCGCCTTGATTACCTATTGTCATCTATTCCAGATAAAATAAAAAATAATCTGAAAAATATGATGAAAAATGATGATGGTATTTCTGATCTAAATATCATTAGGTCTGATCAAAAAGATTTTCAGTATACAGCAGTAAAATTAGAGGTTGAAAAAGCAAATAAAATAACTGACGTTTATGAGTTTACAAAATCATTTATTTCAATGCTTGGAATATCTAAAAATTCGGTACAATATTATTCGGATATTACGGAACAATATCCGCCATCAAGATTAAGACAATTAACTCAAACACAACAGTGGCTACATTTGCTTTGCTTTGTCCATCATAGATATCGGCAATTAATGAGTAACCTCATTACCAGTTTTATGTATCATGTGCGCACCACATTTTCAGGTGCCAAGGTTTATTCACAAACAGCTCAACTAGAACACAGCGCCAATGTTGTTGCTGACTTTCCAAAACTTGCGGAATTTTTGCAGTGGTTTCCCAATCAAAAAAATAAACCGGATATGACGCATACTTCATTATATGATGAAGCCTACAAAATACTGCCAGAAGAGCAATTTAAACCAATGTCTGAATTAATTGCAGGCAATGCCTTTGACAAAAAAGCAGCGAGATGGAAATTTTATGGAGAAGCTTCTCGCATGTTCTCACTTTATCTGCGTCCCATTTTAACAACAGTCAATTTTGAATATTTCGAAAAAGATCATCCGATAACAGACATGATTAACATGCTTAAAAAACATTATTCATCTGGAAAAACTGCGGCATCGTTTAAACTATGCGATGATCTTGGATTAACGATTCCAAAAAGCATGACAAAATATCTTAAGAAAAATGCTGATGATGCACACATTGATCCGCATCGATTCGAATTTTTCGTTTACAGTAAAATGTATCATCACTTGGATCGCGGAAGATTGTTCTGCAATGACAGCGTTTCGTACAGTGATTTAAAATGCGATTTGGTATCTGATGACATCGTTGATGATGCTGAAGCAATTTGCAAAAAACACGGGTACGATAAAATCCCTATTTATTGCGATGAACATTTGGATAATATGTCAGCTGAATTAGATGCCGCATGGGAACGTACAACGCAGGGTATTAATAATGGCACTAATGAAGGCATCAATATTGATTTAGAAAATAAAGTTACCCCATGGACTTTAAGCTATGATACCAGCGAAGAATTAGAGGATCAGTATCTCAGCAGTTTACCAAAGGTTGAAATACCCAATCTGATTAAGTTTGTCGGTAATATATCTGGGATGTGGAATACATTTTCACACTCAAGAGCACGTTATATAAAAAGAAAAATAGCTGATCCTGTATCATTAAATGCGTGCATTCTTGCTGAGGCATTCGGATTTAGCACAGAACAAATGGCAGAAATATGCGATATTAATTTCAATACGCTTCGATATACACGCGAAGATTTTTTTCATGTCGCAACTATATGTGAAGTGAATGACACTGTTGGGAATTATATCCACTCATTGCCAATTTTTAAAGGATGGAATTTAGTAGGCACTCAAACGTTGGCGGATGCGGATGGGCAAAAAATAAATTCGACTAACAACACACTCCAATCCCGTTATTCAAAAAAATTTCTGGGGAAGGACAAAGGAATTTCGATATATACATTGCTTGCCAATTTTGTTGCCGTTAATGCTAAGAATATAGGACCCAATGAATACGAAGGGCATTCTCTGTATGATATGATTTACGGCAACAATACTGACATCAATATTGATATGGTTACCGGTGATAACCACTCAATGAACAAATATAATTTTGTTTTCTTAGGTTCAATTAATGTCGATTATGTGCCAAATATTAAAAACATAAGGGAAGCTGCAGACAATATTTATTACGCGACAAATCAAGGCGCTAATAATCCGATATTGAAAGCAAAAGGCAAAATAAATTTTGAACTAATAAAAAGCGAGAAAAAAGAAATATTGCGCGTGCTGTTATCACTTATGACACAAGAGAACACACAAACGACACTGGTGAGAAAACTAAATTCGCATGCACGATATGCGCGGTTACGAGCAGCATTAATTGAATACAACAAGTTGCTAAAGAGCATACATGTACTGAATCTTATTCATGATATGCAATTAAGAAAGGTGCTGAAAACCGCAAGAAATAGGACAGAAAGTTATCATTCACTACAAGGGTTGATCAGAAAAGTTTATAATGGGATTTTCAGAGGCAAGAAAATTTTAAATAATCAGGTCAGTGCGCATGCAACGCGCCTCGTTGCAAATTGCATCGTTGCATACAATGCTACTATTTTAAATTCGATTTACGTGAAAATGTTTAATAATGGTGCTTCAAAAGAATCCTTGGCAGAGTTTTGTCGTATATCACCTATTGCTTGGAGTCACCTGGTGTTCACTGGCAGGTATAATTTTGTAAAGAGCGATGGAAATATTGATATTTTGCGTTTGGTTGAAAAGTTGGAAGAGCTGTGGCAAGCAAGATTTAGCGTGGAGCCTATGGAGAACAGGGTACTGGAAACTGTTTAAAATTTACTCGACATTTTTGGGGGTTCCTTCACACGGGGCGTCATATTTTGTGATATCGTTTTTAAAATCATGATTTATTATTTCTAATAATATTCCCCCCGGTTGCTTTTTGGTTCCATCTGTGCGACCAAGTAACATGCGAATGGTTAGCACAATAGCGGAAATTATTGAGTCATTGGATGAGACAGAAGCGGAAAAAATGGAAGCTGTGAACACACTAAAGCAATTGTCTCCCATTTTGAAAGCGTTTGGATTAACCAAATTTCTCACGTGGAAGAATTCAATCGATTTTTGATGAAATTGATTGAGTAGGCTGAATTTTATCGCACCTAGCAACCAGTAGAAGATATCGAAATTCATCATTTAATTTAACTTGACCAAAATCTTGTATCGCTTTGCAACTGTATCCTTCTTTTTTTAAAGCCATGAGTCCAAAAAAAAGAGTCTTAGATAGGTCGAATGAAAAATAAATAGCGATATGATTTACATTCTTTGGATCATATTTCTCAATATTTGAAAATAAGTGAATTTTATTTTCATATTTACTTGGTATGCCGGTTAATTTTATATAAGTTTGAATATATTCCTTTGGAGTGGTTGTAAATACAAGCGGGTATTTTTCTAAAAGTGGACCTAGTATTCGATAATTAAAACTTTGTCGATAGGGAGATTCTAATATTTGCAGGCAAAATGATGCTGATGAATACAGAAAGAATGAAAATAGAATTAAAAAAACAATAGAAGTGTTTGTATTGATTAGTAAAGGATAAATATAAATGGAAACAAAAATAATTACCGTGGGAAGCAAAACTAGGAGATGTCTCTCAGAAAGAATAGGGGTACTTATCCCTATTAAATAACCTATTAAGAGAACTAAAATAAGAATATACCCGCCGGCATCGATAAAAATTTGTAAAATATCATTTTTTTTTAACTTTTCTGGAAATTCTTTATATTTCATGAAAACAATATACGAGGAAAAAACCATTAACATTATTACAATAAACGCTTTGAATGAAAAAAATTCAGAAAAAGTGGAAGTAATAAACATTAAATCGATATAAGGTGCGTAATGATTTCCATGAGATATTGAATTATAAAGTTTAAAATTAATTAATATGTATATTATGCAAATAAATATACCAATTAATTCGCATATAATTGAATGTAAAAAATTTTGGGAAGAAAAGAGGGGGGTCTTTTTTCTTCTTAAAAAAAGAATTGTTTGCTCAATAATGGAGCACAAAACAAAAAGCGTTCCAAAAAGTTCAATGGATGCTAAACATACTGAGCTCAGTAAATGCAGTGTATAAATATATCGCTTTTCTTTGTACCTTGCTTTGATTCGTGTCAATAAAAATAAAGCTCCAAAAAAAATAAGCATTGCATATGGTCGCGCTGCAGTAGCGTAATACACTGATCCATAGCATAAGGAAAAAAATGAGGCTGAGAGCAAAGCAAGTTCTTTATTTTCTGAAATGAGTAAAGTAAGCCGATAAATAATGGCAATCGTTGCTATTGAAAAAATTGCACTGAGCAATCGTGCCGAGACGATCGTAAATCCAAATACTTTTAGCCAGTAATGGAGCAATAGAAAATACATCGGTGGGTTAGGGTCTGCAAATGTATTTAATTTGTGAAAAATATCAAAAACATTTTTTACATTAGCATAATCAATGCTGGCTAATTCATCTAGCCAAAGATCGTTTGTACCAAGATATCGGATTCGTAAAAAAATCCCGATGCAGACGCTTAAAAGGAATATGTAAAATAAGATTACTTTTCTTTTTTTGATTAAATTGAAAGTCATATCATTCCATTTGATAGATAAATTTCCATAGCGCATTGTTTCATTTTAAATATGATATTTCAACCTTAAAGGTTATATGAACAGGGCTTCCGCACTGTGCACTGTGTTATGATTGGCATGTGTGATCTCTCGTTCAATTTAAATTTAATTGCCTATAACTTAATAAAAGTGAGATAAAAAAGAATAGGATAATAACCATTATAAAAGACAGAATGACCTGAAATGGAAGATATCCCATTATAATAACGCCTAACATCGCCGATCCCATATTAATAAATGACATCACAGCAGAGGCGCTTGCTTTGTCTTTAATCGACGTTGATGCAAAAAATGAAGCTGCTGGAAATAATAATCCGGAGGTTAAATATAAATAGGCGGTAGTCATAAAAAATAAAATGGGTTGATGCCTGTTTAAAAAAATGATTGATGACAATACAATCAATCCTAAAAACACTAGTAAAAATCCAATCTTTAATACTTGTTGCTCATGATATTTTTTAATTAAGTTAGCACTTAAAAAACCACTGCAAAGCATACCAATCATATTGATGCTATTCCAATAGCCATATTGGCTGGGTGATAAATGTAAAATAGTCTGCGCATAAATAGGTGCAGAGGCAGAATATCCATACGAAAAGAGTGAAACAAATCCGACCACCAATGAAAATACAATTAATTTTTGATGAGAAAATGCCAAGCGATAATTTTTTAAAATGACAGCGGGGTGGATAGCTTTGGGTGATTGCAGTGTCTCTGGAAATGAATAGGTTGCTAAATACATGACGATGCCATGTATTAACAATAATAAAAAACAATCTTGCCATTTTAAGTATTCGGTTATTAATCCACCGATTAAAATAGACAACCCAATTCCAGCGGTAAATGAAATAATGGATAATGACATTGCGTGCTTGGCGCGATCTTTTGGCAATAATTCGTTGATCAGTATAAAGGTGCAAGATAATCCACTGGCAGCGCCCAGTGCTGTGACCAGTCTTCCCGATAATAATAACGAATAGGAATGAAAAAATGGTGCTGCAATGCAAATCACAATGCCCAGTAGATTAATCAATAAACCAGTGCGCAGCGCTTTTAATCGACCATATCGATTGGCAATCGGTGCATAAATTAATTGACCGATCACATAGCCCAATAAAAAAATAGATACTACCCATTCTACTGATCCTTTTGTCAGTGAAAAATAAGCTTGAATATGAGGTAGGGCAGGCGTAATGATCGCTGCTGATGCGGAGGCAATGCAGATATAGGATAATAATAAGCTTGTTTTGAATGAGCTGATCATGACATGACTCGGTAGTTTTAGTTACTGTCATGATACGATGTTATGAGAAATTGAACAATTAACAACTGGTTAATTTGGATTTTATTTTTTAAAAGTAGAAGAAAATAACGCCCCAGTTTATTTAAAGCTTAAACAACGGAGCTTCGGCTTTTTTCGTTACATTTTCCTCGCTACCACCAAAAAACCGCGCAAACAAAGTGTTATTGGCATGACGAGCATTTAAATGCGTAACAAGATCATCCTGCTTGTAATCAATCGCCATACGCATCGCAACCTTTTCTAATAGCTCAGGATTTTCATCTGTTGAAATTAAATGATCCACTAATTCACGGTGATTGTGTGAGGCGGCATAGCCGACCATTTCATAGGAACGTGGATCATTGCTGTAATAATAATGGTCATAGCAGGAGCGACGTCTTATTGTGCACTTTAGTAGACCAAAGCAATTGCTAGCAGCGATGCGGTGGGATAGTAATCGCCAATTCATTTCAGGCAATGTGATTCGTGTTTCTTTATGTGATATCAAATAAAAAAATAAATCTACTTGATTAAAAACAACGGCAGCATAACCGGTTGCATTTGCAATTCTAAAGCATTCCTTTTCTGATAAAATGCGTACTGATAATTCTTGATGATTTTCTTTTATTGCACCCCAGATGGCGCTCTGTGTAATGCCGGTATAAAGATGAGTATAATGTGTTATGCGTTGTAATTTATCCAGTAAATCAATATCATTTTTTGTGCCTGCTAAAAAAGCAGTGATTTCAGCGCAGTTTTCAAATGACGTTAAATAGGTGTTAACTTCGCTATCAGTGCTATCAAGAGGTGGTAATGGAAATGAAGGGTTATAATGTCGGCTCTTAAACTTCGAAAACCCGCAGTGATAGAGTAAATCTTCCACTTTTCCCTGATCAAAAAATCTATTATTCCGATACGGAAAATGAAAAAAATACCGAGCAAATTCAATTAACGTATCATCGTCAACAGTTTGAATGGCCTGTTGATATAAAGGATATATTTTCCCCAGCGATAAATACTTTTTATCCGCCCCGTGTTCAATGAGAAAATCAGCAAGCGTTTGTTTTCCTGTCGATGAAGCACCGGCAAGCGCAAAATCAATACTGTTGTCACCTGGTTGAATATAGTGAGACAAGGTGTCCATGTCGCAGGAATCTAATAATCCATTTTTTGCTGCATAATACGCATTAAATTCAGTCGTGTTTTCTAAAATACGCATGGTGTGTTCTAACTCGTTATGTATCGAATTGAAGTCCCAATAGACTTTAATTTTAAAAACCAATGGTGCGCTAATTAAAATATTTCCCCCGCCCACAGCGCTTTTAAAAAAAGTTCCCAAGGTGTTATTCGAATCTCGATGTCATTATCACCTTTTAATAATCTTGGTGCAGGATCACAGCTCACAACAATCGCCGCTTTAGGATGATGCTCTTCGCAAAATGCGATTAATCCGCCAATTTCTTGCTTATGAACACTGCGACTGATTTTAACTTCAATCGCAATTTCCCCACTGCCAATAATAAAATCAACTTCCAAATTTGTTTTGCTGCGCCAATAAGTAATTTCAGTGCGTTTTTTATTTAGTCCAATGTAGGCAGTCAATTCCATAAAAATAAAATGTTCAAAAGCATTTCCAGCTTCAGTGCCGCGCAATTCAATTACGCGACGCTTCACCAAATAATTGGCAACGCCCACATCAAATAAATAAAATTTCGGTGTTTTGCTGATGATGTCTCGCTTTATTTTTTTACGATAGGGAAATAAAAAATATCCCAACAGCGTGTCTATTAAAATTTGATAGTAATTTTCAACGGTTTTTGCGCTCACGCCGCAGTCGCGCGCAATATTCGTATAATTCACCATTTCTGCATTGCTAAAAGCAGCGCTATCCAAAAAACGCGCAAAATCCGGCAAATTGCGCACCAATCCTTCTTCACGTATTTCTTGATTTAAATAATCGGCAACATAGGATTCCATTAATAAATCGATATGTGTCGTTATAAACAATAAGATGTGGATTTAGCTCACTAATCCGAACTGTATATATGAAATTATCTTACTAATTTGATGGGTGGTCAATACCCACTATGTTCTTAAGTATGTCCTTCGTGCACCTAGGATGGTGATTGGATTATATTAAGTGGCGTTTCCCATACAACATAATATGATTGAAATAAACGGTCGAAAATAATTTACCCAACAAGCTTTCATCACTGCCAATACGCATTTTTTTGCGCGCATGGAGAAGATGGGTTTCAACGGTACGTGCAGAAATATTTAATGTGCTGGCGATGATTCTCGCTGGTTTTCCGCACAGAGATAAATATACACACAGTGCTTCTTGATGCGTTAAATAATCACCTTGCTCATTAATGACGATTTGTTTGACAGAAATGGCCTCATAGAATAATTTTAATTTCTCGTGAATGGCTTTTTCAATGTCGGTCGCCTGATTTTTTCGAACGGTAAAAGTGTTTTTAGATGATTCTGCAATGATATCTTTCGCGGCGTAGTGAAAATAGGGAATAAAATCAAGCAGCTGATCTTTGATGTCCAATAAAACATGATCATTTTCTAAGTCGTTTCTGGTTGACGCGTAATACATA
>OBEQ010686486.1_pt1 | contig 17061 bp, 17 predicted proteins | sample 1670901 | NCBI WGS metagenome assembly OBEQ01 (sample SAMEA104232315, study PRJEB22302) | groundwater metagenome | biome: forest; feature: aquifer; material: groundwater | place: USA | collected 2011-08-07 | depth 5.4 m
CGAGTGGAAGTTTACAAGACAGGATCTTGGCAAATTGCTCAAAAAGATAAGCAGGGGGACAACGGCATTTTTTCCATTAGCCGCATAGCCGAGAATACGTGACCGAATTTATGAACCACAGCACTTAGTTATCGACGTTGCGTGATTTTCCAGACATGATAAATACGCTGAATTACGGTAAACTGCGTTAATATAACCATCGCCCATAATACGGGAATGATCATTCCCGTCACAGCTCCCAAAGAAAGTAAGAGTATTCTCTCCGGTCTTTCCATAAGACCGTGGGTGCAGTTTTCCCCCAGCCCCTCCGCCCGCGCCCTCGTATAGCTTATCAAAAAAGCACCGACGAGAGTAAAGAGACTTAGCGCCAGACCCGACAGATTGCCGCGATTAAAAAGATTCCAGCCCACTGCCAGCATAATAAAGGCGTCGGAAAAACGGTCCAGAACTGAATCGAGAAATGCGCCGAACTTTGAGTCCTTTCCGTTGACACGCGCAACTACGCCATCAAGCACATCGAAAAGCCCGCCAATAATTACAAGGATTCCCCCAAGCACGAGATTCGAGGCAAGTGCCAGCGACGCGACAACGGTAACAAGGAAACCTGCTATTGTTAAGGTATTCGGATGTAAGGGTATTTTCTTCGCAAGATTCTCAAGCGGCCTGTCGAAAAGGTGCCCTAATTTCCCGCTGAACAATTGTTATCTTTCTATCTTCCCTTGAATGAAGTCTTCAACCATCGCCTTCGCCACTTCGTCGGGAAACTGTGTAAGAGGATGTTTCATGAAATATGCTGACGGAGAGACAAGTGCGCCCCCAATTTTTCTGCTGCGTGCAATCTTGCAGCACCGTATGGCATCGATAACCACTCCCGCGCTATTCGGAGAATCCTCGACGGACAATCTCATTTCAAGATGCATAGGAACGTTGCCGAACCCCCTGCCCTCCAGCCTGAGAAAGCAGATTTTATTGTCATTCAGCCATGGGATGTAGTCTGAAGGACCTATGTGAATATTTTCACGATCAAGGGGCACCTGAAGTTGCGACTGCACCGCCTCCGTCTTCGATATCTTTTTCATCCGCAGGCGGGTCCGGTTCAGCATATTCAGGAAGTCGGTGTTGCCGCCTACATTAAGCTGGTACGTGCTATCGATTTTGACTCCTCTGTCTTCGAAAAGTCTTGCCAGGCACCTGTGAATAATCGTTGCTCCCACCTGGCTCTTCACATCATCGCCGATTACCGGTATTCCCTTATCCTTGAACCTTTTAGCCCACGCCTTGTTCGAGACGATGAATACAGGGATGCAGTTTATAAGGCTCACTCCCGCTTTAAGGCATTCCTCGGCATAATAGGCAGTGGCCTTTTCGGAACCCACGGGCAAGTAATTCAAAAGAATTTCAGCGCCCGTTTCCCTCAGTATATTAGAAACATTTGCAGGCCTTCTATCCGCGACCATGAACCTTCTCTCCTCAGGATAATTGCTGAGGTGCTCTGCCACGCCGTCCAGCACATTTCCCATATGGACCTTTACAGGGGTCCGCCGGGAAACTGGATGGAACCTTTTCGTGCAATTAGGGGCACTCAATATCGCTTCGCCGAGAGATTTGCCGACCTTTCTTTTATCTATATCAAAAGCAGCGACTACCTTAATGTCGCCCGGAGCATAACCACCAAGAGTATAATGCATCAAGCCCAGCGAACGATCGGCATGATTACCCCTTATGCTTCTATAGTAATCGATGCCCTGAACCAGTGAGCTTGCGCAATTACCGACACCGGCGATTGCAATGCGTATTTGTCTCATTTACGTTATCCTTCTTCTGTATATCTGTATTTAAGCGGGAATACTACCAAAATTTTTATAGCAAAGATTGCCTTTTATGTCAAGAACAAATAACAGAACAAATAATACGATCCATAATATAGCTTGATATAGCTTGCCATTACTGGACTTCTTTATTTATAATTACGTCTCATGAAATCCAAGGTTTCGATAATCGGGGCAGGTCATGTCGGAGCGACGACAGCTCACCTGATTCTGCAGTCAGGACTTGCCGATATTGTCCTCTATGACATTATGGAGGGTGTTCCTCAGGGAAAGGCGCTTGATCTCGCAGAGGCGGCTCCTCTCTGGGGCATATCATCCCTGAGTAATGGTACAAATGACCTGGCCGACACCGCGGGATCCGACATTATCATCATTACCGCCGGCCTTCCGAGGAAGCCCGGGATGAGCAGGGACGATCTTCTCGTTGCAAACAAGGAAATAATTGCGAAGGTCGTGGGGGAGACTTCGAAGCTATCGCCCGGCGGCATTTTCATCGTTGTGACCAATCCGATGGATGTCATGACGCAGGTTGCGTGGAAGGTTTCAGGGTTCCCGGCGCAAAGAGTGGTAGGCATGGGCGGAATTCTGGATTCTTCAAGGTTCTGCACGTTCATCTCCATGGAACTGGGAGTTTCTGCGAAAGATGTCGAGGCTGTTGTGTTGGGAGGGCACGGCGACCTTATGGTCCCCATGCCGCGTTTTACCACCGTAAGGGGGATAACGCTGCCCGAACTGCTTGGCCATCAGCGGATAGAAGAACTGATACAGAGGACGAGAAACGGCGGAGCTGAAATAGTAACATTGCTCAAAACCGGCAGCGCTTATTATGCTCCGGCCGCCTCGGTTTTTGAAATGACAAAGGCTATTCTTCTTGACGAAAAAAGAGTTCTCCCGTGCGCGGCCTATCTAAACGGAGAATATGGGATCTCCGGCCTTTTTGTGGGTGTGCCGGTCATTCTGGGCAAAGAAGGAGTAGAGAAGATAATAGAATTAAAACTCACGGATGAGGAAAAGAAGGAGTTCAATAAATCGGCCGCGTCGGTGAAGGGATTGCTGGATAGGGCGCTTGTTTAATGAACTGCGATAGAAAGGGATTTTTCGTATGTTGAAAGAGGAATTTGAGCAGACACTTGTCTTGATTAAACCCGATGCACTCAAGAATTCATTGACGGGATATGTGCTTTCACTGCTTTCTGAATTTCATACGGGCCTGCGTTTCGCAGGAGCTAAAATAGTGCATGTGAGCAGAATGCTTGCAGAGGAACACTATTCCGAGCATCGAGGAAAAGTATTTTATCCTTCGCTGATAGATTACATTATGGGCCGTCTTCACTATCCCGAGCAACCTCATAAGCGCAGAGTGATCGCTTTCGTGTATCAGGGCCCTGATGCTACGAAAAAGATGCGGGACATATGCGGACCAACGAATCCTCACGTCGCCCGTGATACGAGACCGGGGTGCGTCCGCTCTCTGGGCACGATTGTTCCTATTAAGGATGCCGAAGGAAAAATAATTGGTGACCGGATGGATAATCTGATCCATGCCTCGGCTAATGACAGTGACGCTGAACGTGAGATAAAACTATGGTTCCAGCCCGCTGATATTCCTCCATCCATGCGTGAATATCCCACTGAGATAAACAGTGAGCATTATTATTCTAAGGATAGCACCCTCTATATGACCCATGAGCCGGGAAGTGTTTCTTTACTCGCCCCGGGTGATATTGCATGGAAATCCGACTTGGAGACTCTTCGCCTGATCTATCAGGGAATGCCGGCTCCCTTTTCTCTTCAGACAGTGGCCGCCAAGTATCTCATAAATGCAAGTCAGGAAAAAAATTAAAGGCATATTGCTTCGTGAAGCATGCCCGTTGGGCCCACCCGTCGTCTATACCATCCCGCATCAGAAACACGACTAAAACGCATTCCATTTGTTGACTTTGACACCTCAAAGACAGTATTATTTTATTAGGAACTAAGAGGTTCTGATAAGGAGTCACATATGTTTGAGAAATTTACTGAACGAGGCAGGAAGGTCATTATTTTCGCAAAGGAAGAGGCTGAAAAACGCCAAAACGATTATCTTGGCACAGAACATCTCCTTCTGGCTATTTTGCGGGAGGATGACGGTCTTCCAGTTGCGATATTGAAAAAAATGGGCCTTACCGTTGAAGAGCTCAGGATGGAAATTGAAAGAAATCTCCCAGCCGGCATGAACTTGTTGACATTCGGGGATATCCCTTTCACTCCAAGGGCTAAAAAGGTTCTGGAGTTGGCCGTCGAGGAGGCGAGGCTCCTAGGGCATAATTATATAGGAAGTGAACATCTTTTGTTGGGTCTTATCAGGGAAGACGAAGGTATCGCCGGCAAGATACTGAGGAATCTCGGCGCCAACCTCCTGGGCGCCAGACAGTTGACTATAAACCTTTCGATGAAGTCATATACTAATATGCGTGAAAAACGCAGCGCTACTCCGGCCCTTGATGAGTTCGGAAGGGACTTGACCCAGATGGCGAAGGAGAACCGTCTCGATCCCGTGATCGGCAGAGAGGATGAAATAGAAAGAGTGCTCCAGGTGCTGGGCAGGAGGATAAAAAACAACCCGGCGATCGTTGGAGAGCCCGGCGTCGGCAAAACGGCCATAGTTGAAGGTCTTTGCCAGAGGATCGTGGCCGGTGATGTTCCGGAAAGCCTTTTAGGCAAGAGGATCATATCGCTTGATCTAGGCGCGCTCATAGCGGGAACCAAGTACCGCGGGCAATTCGAGGAGCGGCTTAAGGTCGTAATGAAGGAGATAGTCCAGATAGACAACGTTATACTTTTCATCGATGAGTTGCACACTCTCATAGGCGCCGGAGCGGCCGAAGGATCAATCGACGCTTCGAGCATGCTGAAGCCGGCCCTATCCCGCGGAGAGATACAGTGCATCGGCGCTACGACGCCTGATGAATACCGGAAATACATTGAAAAAGACAGGGCGCTTGAGAGAAGGTTCCAACCTATCAGTATCCAGCCCCCGGATGTGAGCGATACAGTCGAGATCCTTACCGGCCTGCGTTCGAGGTATGAGGCGCATCACAGGGTCAAGATCAGCCCGTCGGCTATAACTGCGTCGGCCAAGCTCTCGGACCGCTATATCCCCGACAGATTCCTTCCCGATAAAGCGATAGACGTTTTGGATGAAACAGGCTCCAGGATCAAGCTGAAGAGGTTTACCCCGCCTATGGAATTAAAGGAATTGGAATACAGGATGAACAGACTTACTAAGGAAAAGAACCTGTATGTGAAGCTGCATGACCTGGACAAGGCTTCTTCAGTCAGGACGGAAGAGGAAAAAACCAAGAAGGTATATGAGCAGATGCAGAAAAAATGGCGGGACGATCTGAATAAGGAAATTCCCGTGATTGATGAGGAGGACGTTGCCTACACCGTTTCGAAAATGACGGGCATCCCGATTATAAAAATCGAAGAGAAAGAATCGGAGAAACTGCTCAGGATGGAAGAAGAACTCCATAGGCGCATTATCGCGCAGGAGGAGGCCGTAAGGGTCGTTTCAAAAGCGCTCCGCAGGTCACGAGCAGGCCTGAAAAGCAGCAAAAAGCCGATCGGTTCGTTCTTCTTTCTCGGGCCTACGGGAGTGGGAAAGACCGAGTTGGCAAAGGCGCTCGCCACCTTCCTTTTTAACGACGAGAGTTCTATCATCAAGATCGATATGTCTGAATACATGGAGCGGTTTAATGTTTCGAAGCTTACCGGTGCCCCTCCGGGTTACGTGGGCTATGAAGAAGGCGGACAGCTTACTGAAAAGGTGCGCAAGAAACCCTATTCGGTCATCCTCTTCGATGAAATAGAAAAAGCGCATCCGGATGTCTTCAATGTACTATTGCAAGTTCTTGATGAGGGTGTCCTCACCGACAGTTTCGGCAGGAGAGTCGACTTCAGGAACACGGTTATCATAATGACTTCCAATGTCGGTGCTCGGATCATCGAGAAGTCCACACCATTGGGTTTTCAGCGGAGCGAGACCGGGGAAGTATATGAAAATATGAAAGACAACGTTCTTAGCGAGTTAAGAAAAGCTTTTAATCCGGAATTTCTCAACCGTATCGATGAGATCGTGGTTTTCCATCCTCTTGACAAAGGGCATCTCATTTCGATTATCGACCTTCTTATAGAGGAGACGAACAAACAGCTGATCGAGCAGGAACTGGTCATCGAGGTAGCGCAGGAGGTCAAGGAATGGATCCTGGACCACTATTACAAGCCTGCCTACGGCGCAAGGCCGATGCGCAGGGCTGTCCAGAAGGTCATCGAGGATCCGCTTTCGGAAGAGATTCTCAGGGGCAGATTCAAGGGCGCCAATAAAATTAAAGTCCTTCTGGAAACGGATGGGCCTGTATTCATTTCTGCGGAGGAGGCATCCCTTCTTACCGGGGTAAACTAAGTTTCGTGAAACACAAGGTCATAATTTTTGCCCTCCTCCTTCTGGCAGGCCTGGCCTTTCTTTTTTTCAACGCAACCCGCAGCAGCAATATCGGAAAGGGGTCGGGGGCGCCTGGTTTTGAAGTAAGAGATGCGGTGAGCGGCAAAGAGCTGTCTTCTTCCGGTCTGAAGAACAAGATAATTTTTGTCAATTTCTGGGCGTCTTGGTGCCAGCCCTGCAAGGAAGAGATGCCTTCCATCGAGGCCCTTTACAGGGAGATGATGGGCAAAGAAGATTTTGTAATGATTACGATACTTTATAAGGACAGCCCGGAAAATGGCATCAGTTATATGAAATCAAACGGCTATACTTTTCCGGTGTACGTCGACCCCGACGGCAGCTCTGCTCGTAATTACGGCGTAACGGGTGTTCCGGAGACATATATTGTCGACAAGAAGGGCGTGCTGGTCAGGCGAGTAATAGGCGGAGCGGACTGGAACTCCCCTGACGAGAAGAGTCAGATCAAAGCGATGTTCTGAAAGCAGCCGACATGCGCCGGAACTATCCCGAGGAAGCAGTCATATTCGTAGCATCGCTCTTTTCTTCGCAGGAAGACTTTCACAACGCAGCCCCGAGACTCCGTGAGCTGTTCGGACATGTCTATTATGAAAGCCCTTCTCTGCCTTGGAATTTCAGCGCTTATTACAATGGAGAGCTGGGCGCCCCACTCTACCGTCATTTCATGTTTTTTGAGAACATCGTGGACCCTGTTTTTCTCGTAGACGCGAAGCTCGCACTGTGCGAGATCGAAAAAGAATTTTCAACAAGCGGGAATAGACGGATTAATCTCGATCCGGGCTATATGTCTCTCGCGAAGGTTGTTCTCGCGTCGAGAAAGAATTATTCCCATCGTATTTACCTCGGCAGGGGCGTGTTCTGTGAACTTGAGCTGTTTTATCAGGAAGGGAAGTTCAATCCTCTCCCCTACACATACTATGACTACAGAGACGATCTGGTCCTCAAGTTATTCGCTGATGCAAGGGGTATTCTCAAGAAAAGACTGGAAAAAAAGAATAACACTGAAACTATTTTGATAAGCGGGGATTTATAAGGCCTTCTTCAGCCATGCCGGCGCCCTCTATGACTACTTTGCGACCAACTACCCTCAGTCTGCCCTCCGAGAAAAGTCTTATCGCCTCGGGGTAGATCTTGTGTTCGAACTTCAAAATCCTTTCCGATAAAGTTTCTTCTGTATCGTCGTCTCTTACCGGGACAGCGGCCTGGATGATGATCGGCCCCGTATCCATCCCTTCGTCGATAAAATGAACCGTGCAACCTGATATTTTTATCCCATAGTCATGGGCCTGTTGCTGGCCATGTAACCCCGGAAAGGAAGGCAAGAGAGCCGGGTGTATATTCATTATCCGATTACGATACGCATCGATCAGGGGTTTTCCAACTATGCGCATAAAACCGGCCAACACTATAAGTCCCACGTCCCTGTTTTTCAGTTCTTCGGCAATCGCCCCAAAGTAGTCGTCCTTTGAAATAAACTGCTCAGGCCTCATTACTATGTGCTCTATTCCATGCTTCTTCGCCCTTTCGATAGCAAAAGCCTTTGGGTTATCGGTAATGAGGACTTTCACTTCAGCCTTTACACATCCGGCCGCGACCGCGTCAATGATGGATTGGAAATTAGAACCCCGTCCCGATGCAAGAACCCCTACCCTGAGATTGTCCAACGCCCCTCCTCCGTTAATTTAGTGATGCAGCACCGGGGCCCTCCCAAAGAAAATCAAAGAGCCGCTGCCTGCATTTGACAAATCGTAGAGAATAACCACGCCTAGAGCCTGATTTCTATATAGGATTTTTCCCTCAGACTTTTTATCCAGGCATTGTACCGTTCTGTAAAGGTTTTATTGATTAGAGCGGTCTTTGCGTCTTCTTTGATTTCATTGGGGCTTTTCGGGTCGATTTTTTCGTTAAGTCTGATGATGTGCAGGCCTCTCGCTGTCCAGAAAGGACTACTCACCTCTCCCGGCTTCATAGTTGAAACAGCATCTGAGAACTCCTTGGCTATCTGACCTTTTTTGATCAATCCGAGATCTCCGCCTGACGGGGCTGAGGGGTCTTCAGAATACTGTCTTGCCAGATCAGAAAAGTTCATCCCCTCTTTCAGCTTCCTGAGTATTGCAGCGGCCTTCTCTTCAACAACACCCTTTTCTCTATCGTCCTTGGGACCTTTAAAGAAAATCTGACTTATCCTGTACCCCTCACCCGATTCGAATAATACCTTGTTCTCATCCGCAAACTTATTAATTTCCCCCTCAGATGCGAGTATTTTGCTCCGGATCTGAATATTTACGATTTTGCTAATCATGACCTGCTCACGAAGTCTCTTTTTATATTCGTCGAGGGTATACCCTTCCTTCTTAAGTGAGTCTATGAAAGCAGAATCGGTCATAGAGTATTTTTTTTTGATGTTATCGATACCCTCTTTCAGTTCCTCGTCTGTCACGCTGATGCCCAGACCATGGGCCTCCTGAAGCTGTAATTTTACGTTGACCAGATTGTCGAGAAAAGACGCCTCACTATCCTTGAAGACCTGACGCCTCTCATTCTCTTTCATCTCCTTTAGCTGGGGGGCTGCGTCGGCGTCCATAGACTTGTATAACTCGCTCCACGTTATTACTTCCTGGTTTACAACGGCCACTACTTTGTCCAGGAGTATGCTCGCCTGACAGGGTACAGCGATAAAGACGAAAAAAATAACAACCAGTGAAGACTTTATTTTCAGCATTTTACTCCTCCGGGTTCATTGCTCTTACAACGGAATACGTGACGATATAATAACAGAGAGTCCGCCATGCAGGTGCAATATTTCTATTAATATTATTAATGAACTAAAACCCCTCTTTTCCTTGACAGTGTTTCTTCTTATATGATAATTTTCAAATCCATGTTTCTATATTAATAGATTCAGATGGAAAAAGTCTTAGAAAAGCTATATGAAGCGCATAGGGAGTACGAGGGCAATATAATATCCCTGTCAGAGTCTATCGGTCGTCGATTTTTTTCTTGCATAAATCATTAATTTTTCTTATCATTTCATAAGTAACGGTTAACTATCTTGCCCTGTCCAGGCCGGGCCTGGGGGCAAAAACAATATCAGCAAAAAAAGGAGGAATTATTATGCCGTATGATGCAACGAAATTAGCCGATTGGCAGATTTCAGAAGAAGCGGAAAAGAATATGCCTACTCCTGAACAGTGGCGCGAGAAACTCGGGCTGCAGAAGGACGAGATGTTGCCCATGGGCCGCCTGTCCAAAATCGACTTCCTCAAAGTGATTAATCGACTCAAGAACAAATCCGACGGCAAGTACATCGAGGTGACGGCCATAACCCCTACGCCACTCGGCGAAGGCAAAAGTACCACCTCCTGCGGCCTGATGGAAGGTCTCGGTAAACGGGGGGTAAACGTGGGCGGGGCACTGCGTCAGCCTTCCGGCGGTCCCACCATGAACGTAAAGGGCACCGCAGCCGGAGGCGGCAACTCCCTGCTGATCCCAATGACCGAGTTTTCACTGGGTCTCACAGGCGATATCAACGACATTATGAACGCCCATAACCTGGCTATGGTAGCAATGACGGCCAGGATGCAGCACGAACGCAATTATAACGATGAGCAGTTGGCGCGCCTGACCAAGATGAGGCGACTCGACATCGATCCCACACGCGTGGAGATGGGGTGGATCATGGACTTCTGCGCCCAGAGTCTCCGTAACATCATTATAGGTATCGGCGGCAGGCAGGACGGATATATGATGCAGTCGAAATTCGGTATCGCCGTTGGTTCCGAGTGCATGGCCATTCTTTCTGTTGCTAACGACCTCGCCGACCTGAAAAAACGTCTTAACAACATTACCGTCGCCTTCGACAAAAACGGAAACCCGGTCACCACGGGCGACCTTGAAGTCGGCAACGCCATGGCCGCCTTTATGCGCAATACAATCAATCCTACCCTCATGTGCACGGCCGAATACAACCCCTGTTTTGTCCATGCAGGACCTTTTGCGAACATAGCAGTCGGTCAGTCCTCAATCATCGCCGACCGTGTCGGCCTGAAGCTGTTCGACTACCATGTAACAGAATCGGGTTTTGCCGCCGACATCGGTTTCGAAAAATTCTGGAACGTCAAGTGCCGGTTCAGCGGCCTGAAACCGCACGTATCAGTGCTGACGACCACTGTCCGGGCACTCAAGATGCACGGCGGAGGTCCTAAGGTAGTTGCCGGCAAGGCAATGCCGGAAGAATATACAAAAGAAAATATAGCCCTCGTCGAAAAGGGCTGCGCAAACATGGTCCACATGATCAACGTCATTCGGAAATCCGGCATAAACCCGGTGGTCTGCGTAAACCGTTTCTACACTGATACGGATGCAGAGGTGGCTGTGGTCAAGAAAGCCGCTGAAGCAGCAGGCGCCCGCTGCGCCGAATCCCAGCACTGGCTTAAGGGCGGCGAGGGAGCTCTGGAACTGGCCGATGCGGTCATCGACGCCTGCAACGAGAAAAACGACTTCAAATACCTCTACCCCCTGGAGATGAAGCTGCGCGACCGTGTGGCGCTCATCGCCAAGGAAGTGTACGGTGCAGACGGGGTCTCCTGGCTGCCGGAGGCTGAGGCGAAGGCCAAGATGCTTGAAGACGATCCTAAGTATGCTGACTTCGCCACCATGATGGTCAAGACGCATCTGAGCCTCACACACGACCCGGTCCTCAAGGGAGTGCCCAAAGGCTGGACCCTGCCGATCAGGGACATCTTGATTTACTCCGGGGCCAAGTTCCTCTGCCCATGCGCCGGGACGATCAGCCTCATGCCCGGAACGAGCTCAAATCCGGCCTTCAGGAGGGTCGACGTAGATGTCAATACCGGAAAGGTGAGTGGATTGTTCTAAGAATTAAGCGATAGTATATGAATAGGGGCAGGGCTTCCCCTGCCCTTATTTTTCGCCAATCGGTTTAGCAACATCAGGAAAAATGCAAGTCATCCCTTTTTCCTGACCCACCGTCTTTTTCGGTTCCCAGCCGTTTTTCCCAAGCGCTTATCTGCCAGTTATCCGTAATAATCTCCTTCGGAAACCAGTGAGGTACAGAAAGATGAAGATAATTTGAAAGCGAACGGACATAAGGCTCATACATTCTGCGCAACTCGGCGAGATCCTCCTCGATTCCCTCTCTCTCCTGAAGAGACATGCCTGAAGACTTCAGCCCTTCAAAGAGTTTTATAAAATCCTCGTGTGGGAGACGGTCACGCCTGCTTTTGGACGGCGGACTGAAAAATACGAGCGAAAGATCTACAACTGCGTGCCGCGCGATCGCAAAGGTCAGTCTCGCCTGCCTCTCGCACGCTCCTTCCATTCCGACGATCACAAATGCACTCGCGTCAAGGATCGTCGTAAGCGCCGCGAGCCACGACTGGTTGTCGTGCTGAGAGCGGAAATAAGCAAGCACAGGATATGAGAGATGACTTTCAAGCAGGTCTGCGGCCCAACGTTCCCACTCGCTGAGATACTGAAAAAGTGTCTCCATACCCACAGGGTCATGACAGCGCCGCCGCAAAAGCTCGAAGGCGCTCGGCGGAGACCCGGCACGCGCATCGAGAAGAGATATGTTCACCTCGCGTCTGGAAAAGGACTGATTGAGGGCAGGCAAATAGCTGATGACGATCGCGAGCAGACCGAGACCGAGGCCGGATTCGGCAACCGCACACAACCTCGCGAATTTTGAAATCGGTGTAACATCACCCATTCCGAGGGTGAAAAAGGTCGTGCCGCTCAAATAGAAATCCGTAAAGAAATCCGCGGTTTCCCCCGGGGCATTGATTGGAGATCCCGCTGCCAGGAGCAGCAGGGCGAAACCGAGGATAATCCCGAGCGCCCATACACTAAGAAGAAGTATGATTGACAGAGGACCATAGAAGGCCATATAGGTTTCTTTACGTCTGAATGAAAAAAATATATTCCCTGCCGACTTCCAGAAAAACCATGTATACCGATAAAAAAGACGGGTGAGGCGATATTTGCGGGTCACCCGGCGGGGCAGGATAATCGTTTCAAAGGCGTCCCACAAGACAATGAGTACAAGCACAACTCCCGGAAAAGCTGCAACTATTTTCATGTCCTCACTTCTTCTCCCGGCACCGTTACACCCTCCTTCAGGGCAATGTTAAATTTCACTTTGTTGATTACATCATAATATGCTTCCATCAGGCTTGCAACTCCGCGTCTCCGGCGATATTCATTTTTTCTATGGGTGCGTGATAAAATTGAGTAACAATGAAAAAGATAGGATTCATTTATGACGATGTATTCCTTCGTCACGATACGCCGCCCGGCCATCCTGAGTCAAAGGAGAGGCTCATTGCAATCACAGACGCTCTCAGGAAAGTGGATTTGTGGGAAGGACTTATTCATCTTTCACCTCATAAGGCCACAAATGAAGATATCCTTTTGGTCCATACGGCTCCATATTATGAAAAGATAGTTGCCTTTACCGGCTATTACGACGCCGACACTTACATCTCACCCCACTCCATCGAGGCGGCCCTTTTCGCAGCGGGCGCTGTCACAAGTGCTATCGACAAGTGCAGAGAGGGATATCTGGACGGAGCTTTTTGCGCAGTGAGACCGCCGGGCCACCACGCTGAAGCAAATCGGGCCATGGGTTTCTGCATATTCAACAATGTGGCGATCGGCGCGCGACATGCCCAGAAGATCGGCTATAACAAGGTTTTCGTGATCGATTTCGACGTTCATCATGGTAACGGCACGCAGCATATATTTGAAGAGGACGATTCTGTTTTCTATTTCAGCACTCACCAATATCCCTATTATCCCGGAACCGGGAGCGACTTAGAGCGGGGGAAAGGAAAGGGAAAAGGCTTTACCTACAATGTCCCGATGCACCATGGCTCAGGCGATAAGGACTATTTTGCTGCCTTCCATGACTTTCTTCCTCCTCTGGTGAACAATTTCTCGCCCGATATTGTCCTGGTGTCGGCCGGCTATGACCTTCATGTTAAAGATCCGCTTGCCGGTATAAGGGTCACCAACGAAGGTGTCAGGAATATCGTCAGGTCGATAATAAGCTCCCGGAAAGACATACCCTATATCTTTTGCCTTGAAGGCGGATATAACCTTGTGTCCCTGGGAGAATCCGTGGTGATCACAATAGAAGAACTTCTCAACGGCATATGATTTCCATTTAACCTGATTATCCTTGCCCTTTATCGGCAGGAGCTTTCATACAGTGCAACTTCTTTTTTTAACTCCCTATACGTAAAGGGAAAGAGTGCAAAAACAAATTGCGTCGAGACAAACTCAAGCAGGCCCACCTCTTTGTCGATGGACTGTTTGAGCTGAACAAGTGAATGGCGGCTGAGAGATGTCGTCCCTATCCAGAGAAAGCCGAAAAAAAGCGGTAGAGCGAGCATAATGAGGTTCAGCCCCGCTATCGATATTGCAATGAGCATGGACAGAAGAGACAAGGCAAAAAAGAACACCGCAGCGAGCCCCCAAAAACGATATGCGGAAAGCAACCTTTCTATCTCATTAACGCCCGACATGGCTTTCTTCATGGGCATGATTGAACACGTGGCCGCAAAGACATCTCAGTCTTCCGTGTCCTATATCGGTAAACGGAGAATCAGAATCACCGGCCTTATGTCCTTCGTCATCCCTTCTGCATACCAGACAAACAATGATATCGTCAGGGAAATAACCCGTGCACATATTGCGTCCTACCTTTCGGGCGTCTTTCTTTGAGCAGGTCCCCGTTTCTTAAGCGGCTTCTTGGCTACAGTCTTCTTCGCCACCTTCTTGACCGCCTTCGTGACCGTTTTCTTCTTCGTCGTTTTCGCAGCGGCTCTTTTCGACGCCGGAGAGATCTTCGCAACCTCTATCCCGCAGCAGTAAATAGGCCGCAGATGGGACTCGTGTGTTCCACTTACAACGATCTCACAACCGCACTCTTTGCATTCGTAAGTAATTACCTTTGCCATAACATCCCCCTTTCTCTTATGCAACAGTTTGATTTCATTATAACAAAACTTTTCAAGGATAAGTTACCTCACTTAGAGCCGGGGTGCCGCTGCGGTTTTCGAATTTTCACTATGGGGATACATTTTTGTACAATAGTAGTGTGTCATTATTAATTGACGGAAAAGAATTTCCTTCTCTGATGCTTGCCCCGTTGGCGGGAATAAGTGACCTTTCCTTCAGGATGTTGAACCGGTCATTCGGATGCGGCTTCGCCTTCGCTGAGATGATCAGCGCCCGTTCCCTGGTTTATCAAAGTGAAAACACTAAGAAAATGCTGTCAACGAATTCTACCGACAGGCCCCTCGGGGTCCAGCTTCTTGGAGATGATAAAAAGGTCATGAAGCAGGCGCTGGACATTCTGCGCATTTCGGATTTCGATCTTCTGAATATAAACGCCGCCTGTCCTGTAGAAAAGGTAATTCGCAAGGGTGAAGGCGCCGCCCTTATGAGAGACCCGGTAAAGCTGCGGGACATCCTAAGGACATTGGTGAGCAACTCTCCGCTTCCTGTTACTCTTAAAATACGGTCCGGCTGGGACGAGTGCTCTGTCAATGCAAGGGATGTTGCTCTGTATGCGCGTGAGGCCGGTATAAAGGCCCTTTTTATCCACGGACGGACGCGGTCGCAGAGATATGGCGGCAGCGTAGATTACCGAATTATTGCAGAGGTGAAGGCGGCAATCGACATTCCGGTGATAGCCAGCGGTGACGCCCTCTCTCCCCTGCTGATAAAGAAGTTGTTCGATGAGACCGGCTGTGACGGTGTTACCATCGCAAGAGGGGCTCTGGGAAACCCGTGGATATTCAAAGAGACGGAGGAATTTCTGGAAAAGGGAAATATCTCAGAGAGACCCCATATCCGAGACATTATAGAAACCATGTCTGATCATCTTGCCATGTGTTGCAATTTCCAGGGTGAAGCGACAGGGACCAAGCTCTTCAGAAAATTTTATGCATGGTACACAAAGTCCCTTTATGGATCAAAACCTCTCAGAGAAAAAGCGTTTCACGCGATAACAAAGAAACAGATGTTTGACCTTATCGGCGAGCTACGATTATCCCCGGTCGACGGCAGAGAAATGAAAGAAACGTGTGAATCTAATCCTTAGAGACAGGGAATGAGGTAATGAACTCGCTGCCCACCCCCAGGGTACTCTTTACCTCAATCTTTCCGTCATGGGCGCTGAGGACCCACTCGGCTATAGAGAGACCGAGTCCCGTCCCCCCTGACTTTCTCGAACGCTCCTTGTTGACTCTGTAAAACCTTTCAAATAAGTGGGGTATTTCGTCTTCAGGGATTCCGATCCCAGTATCGCTTATCAGAACGATGATCTTTTCACCCTCTTTCTTCGAAGTCAGTGATATCGTTCCGCCGGAGGGCGTATAATTTATTGCGTTCTCGATAATATTGGAAAATGCCTGTTCAAGAAGGTCAAGGTCCCCGCGCATTTCCAGCCCGTCCTGATAAGACTCAAAAATTGTGATCCCCGTAGCTAAAGCCCTGTATTTTAGGCGCTCCACTACGTTTTGCAGCAGATGTGAAACCTCAAACCACTGCTTCCTCAACTCAATGATATTGTTGTCGGCCTTCGCAAAGAACAGGAGGTCGTCTGTAATTCTTGAAAGCCTTATGATATCGGAAAGATTTGTATTTAAGAGGTCCTCGTACTCTTCCGGGGTCCTTTTCTTCCTCAATGCTACTTCGATGTTCCCCCTTAAGGAGGTAAGGGGCGATCTCACCTCGTGCGATACCGCCGAGGTGAACCGCTTTTGCGCCTCGACAGAGCGCTGGATGCCGTCGAGCATCTCGTTGAACATTACCACCAAGTCCTGAATTTCTCTCCCTTTTGTCTCCATTTCTATACGCTTGGCCAGCCTTCCCTCTCTTACCTGACTCGCAAGCGATTTGATTTTTACGATAGGCGCCAGAGCCTTCCCCGAAAGAAACCAGCTTACGGCAAAGGATATCGATACGACAAACGGGAGATAGAGGAGAAAGAGGCTCCTAAGACTTCTGATGCTTCCCTCGATCTCTCCCAGAGACAGGACTATCCTCAATATCTTTTCCCCGCTGACCGGGGAATAGAGGATTCTGTAATTCAAACCTCTGTAATTGACCGTAATAAACTGGGGCTGTCCCTTGAACGCCTTTAGCATCGGCCCGTTGTCCAGCGGCCATCGCTGACTCTTCGCGTTCAGGGAAGTAATAAGCACTTGTCCTTTGTTGTCTATGACCTCAAAAAACTCGTCACCGAATCTTTTGATCACCTGTCTGCTTTTTGAGGAGAGTTGTTTAGGGTTACTTTCGGCAAGGATCTCCTCATTCGCTTCTTTCATCATATAATTGTCGATCGTTTCCGAAAGACCGTGCTTGTACTGAAAATAAATTGCCGTTGCAAATGCCGAAAGGATCCCCGCAACTACCAATGTATAAATTACGGTCAGCCGTAACCTAAAGGTCCTGATCTTCATCTTCGGCCTTCAGCACATACCCCGATCCCCTCACAGTATGAATCAACTTCTTATTGAACCCCTTGTCTATCTTTTCTCTGAGAAACTTAATATGTACGTCCACTACGTTGGTATTCGGATCAAAATTGTATCCCCAAATGTTTTCGATAATCTGCGTTCTCGACAACACCCTCCCCCGGTTCCTCAAGAAATATTCCAGGATAGCGAAGCCCTTCTGGGTAAGAATGATCTCTTGTTC
>OBEQ010048141.1_pt1 | contig 17060 bp, 15 predicted proteins | sample 1670901 | NCBI WGS metagenome assembly OBEQ01 (sample SAMEA104232315, study PRJEB22302) | groundwater metagenome | biome: forest; feature: aquifer; material: groundwater | place: USA | collected 2011-08-07 | depth 5.4 m
GGGTTAAAAATAAAAGAATTTACGCCTTTACAGGTGAAGCAGGCGGTTTCGGGTTATGGTCGGGCCGAGAAAAAAGAAGTCCAAAAAATGGTGCGTTTGATTTTGGGCTTAAAAAAGGATCCCCAGCCCGATGACGCCGCCGACGCTCTGGCTATAGCTATTTGTTGCGCTCACACGACCGATTTTGATTGAGTGAAGTCGAACTTCAATCAGTCACAGCCAAATTCGTTCTATTCTGTCAAAGTTGTCTTAATGGGCCTTAGCCCAGTAGTGAATTTGGTTTGTTAATCATCCGCGAAGCAGAACCAAATTCTACTACTGGGGATAATACTATATTGACCCGTTTTGGGGTTATGTGTATTCTTATAGAAAGTTTTTATCCAACACCTTCCAGAATACCCTGTGGTGAAGGCGCTGGATTTATAAAAATAAAATAAAACAATATGCTAAATAAGCACAAAAGCGCAGATTATATTGTAAGCGATGATACTTATTCAGACGGTGATGATATGGAGAAAGAGAAGGATGTAGAAGAAGAGGAGGAAGAAGAGGAGGAAAAGGAAGATGAAGACGATGATGATGACGACGAAGACGACGAAGATTTGGAGTAAGGTTAAAAAACCCGTCCTTTGATAAATGATAAACTCAAGACGGGTTTTTTATTTATTTTTTATTTTCGCGAAACGATGTTTGCCTATTTTGATAACAACACCATCGCCGATGTTTATAACTTTATCGGGATAATTTATTGTCGCGCCATCAACATCAACCGCGCCGTCTTCTATCAAGCGCCGCGCCTCGCTCTTGGAACTGGCCAATTTTGATTCCATAATCAAGTCCAAAAGTTTTAATTCTTTTTTATTCACAACTAGCTCGGTTATTTCCTCCGGCAATGTTCTTTTTGAAAATGTTTTAACAAAATTTTCGGTTTCTTTAGCAGCTTCTTTTGGAGAATGGTAAAAACCAACTATTTCTTGGGCTAATTTGAGTTTTAAGTCCCGCGGATTCACGCTGTTATTTTTAAGCGACGCCTTCATTTCTTTTACTTCTTTTAAATCAACCCGAGTGGCCAAGGTAAAATAATCAACAATAGCGCTGTCGGGCAAAGACATTATCTGGCCAAACTGTTCTCGGGCGCCGGCGTTTATGGAAATATAGTTGTTTAAGCTCTTGCCCATTTTTTTAACGCCATCCAAGCCCACTAAAATTCTGATGGCCACAATACCTTGGGGTTCTTGCCCGTATTTTTTTTGAAGTTCCCGTCCAAAATTTTCATTGAAAATTTGGTCGGTGCCTATCACCGTCAGATCGCTTTTTAACATAACCGAATCGTAACCCTGCAAAACAGGATAAACCGTTTCGTGCAGGCGGATGGGCAGTTTTTTATTTTTTCTTTCTTGAAACATGTCTCGCGCCAAAACCTGATCCACGGTAAAATGCGCCAGCAGTTTTATAAACTCTTCCGCCGACATTTTATCGTACCACTCACTGTTGGTGCGCAGTTCCATTTCTTTTACATTCAATATTTTTGAAATCTGATTAACATAGTCGCGGGCGTTGGCCTCGGCGTCTTCTTTTGATTTTAAGGCGCGGGATTCCATTTTTTCGGTGGGATCGCCGAAGCGGCCGGTAAAACCGCCGATCAAAAAAACAATTTTATGACCCATATCCTGCAGGTCGCGCAGTTTTAAGTAGATCGTAGCGTGCCCCAAATGCAGGTCTTGACCGGAAGGGTCCACACCGTGTTTAATACGCAAGACCTGGCCCGAAGAGAGTTGTCGTAAAACACTCTCCGGGGTGGTTACTTCTTTTACGCCTCTTTCCAGGAAATCATTTATTTTTTGAGATGAGGTATCTATTGTGGGCATGTGATTATGTTAGTATTACAATAACAGATTGTCGTTTAGTTATCTAGCGATATTATTATGCCCCACCGAGAATTTCACAGAAAAAAGAGTTTTAAGATATTAAGATTTCTGGTCGGTTTGATCCTGACTGTTGTTGTTTTGGGTCTGGCCGGCATTTTTGCCGTCTTTATTATTTTTGGCAAAAATCTGCCCGATCCGTCTAATTTAGAAGACCGCGCTATAACTGAATCCACTAAAATCTACGACCGCGCCGGCAAGATAATTTTATATGATATCCATGCCGAAGAAAGACGCACTGTTGTGCCTTTTTCGGAAATTCCCCAAGTGGTTAAAGATGCCACTGTGGTGGCCGAGGATCGCAATTTTTACACTCATGGCGGACTGGATTTTATGGCTATCCTTAGAGCTGGCTGGGCCGATCTTCGCGGCAATAATTTGCAGGGTGGCTCTACTATCACCCAGCAGTTTGTTAAAAAATCTATTTTATCTTCGGAACGCACTTTAACCCGTAAAATAAAAGAAGCAATTTTGGCTTTAGAACTAGAACGGCGTTATTCCAAAGACGAAATTCTTAATTTTTATTTAAACCAAATTCCTTATGGTTTCAACGCTTACGGCATTGAAGCGGCGGCTCAAACCTATTTTTCTAAACATGCTGCTGATCTGACTTTAGCCGAGGCGGCAGTGTTGGCGGCCTTGCCGCGGGCGCCCAGTTATTATTCGCCCTACGGCGAACATTTGCCCGAACTTATGGCGCGGCAGAAAGATATTTTAAATAAAATGTCGGAGTTGGGCTATATTTCTGAAAGCGATTTTAAAAAAGCCCAAGCGCAAAAACTTAATTTTGCCAGATCGCATTCCAGCATCAAAGCGCCCCATTTTGTTTTTTATATTAAAGATATTCTAGAGCAAAAATACGGCGAGGATTACATCGCCACGGCCGGGTTAAAAATAATAACCACGCTGGACTGGGATCTTCAGCAAATCGCCGAAAATGTAGTGGCCGAAGGAGCCCAAAGAAATGAATCGCTGGGCGCTTATAACTCCGCGTTGATGGCTATAGATCCCAAAACCGGACAGATATTGGCTATGGTGGGTTCGCGCGATTATTGGAAAGACCCCTTGCCGGCGGGCTGTACGCCGGGAGTCAACTGCAAGTTTGAAGGCAATGTTAATGTGGCCACGCGCAGCCGCCAGCCCGGTTCATCTTTCAAACCCTTTGTCTACGCCACTGCTTTTAAGAAGGGCTATACCGATAAAACAATGTTGTTTGATATACCGACGCAGTTTGATACTGGTTGCAATGCCGCGGGAGTTCCGGTTTATCAGGGCTCGCAATGTTATTCGCCGCGCGATTTTGATTTAAAATACCGCGGCCCGGTAACCGTCCGCCAGGCCCTGGCTAATTCTTTAAACATTCCTTCGGTGCAGATGCTTTATCTGGCCGGCGTGGATGATTCCATAAACACCGCCGAAGATATGGGTATTTCCACGCTTAAAGATCGTTCGCGTTTTGGGTTGTCTTTGGTCTTGGGCGGCGGCGAAGTAAAACTTTTGGAGATGACTTCGGCCTTTGGCGTTCTGGCCACCGAAGGCGTGAAACATTCGCCCGCGCCTATTTTAAGAATAGAAGACAGCAAGGGCAAAGTTCTGGAAGAATTTAGCGATGAGCCGGTTTCTGTTTTGGATCCGGAAATAACTCGAATGGTTTCCGATATACTTTCCGATAATGTCGCCCGCGCTCCGATTTTCGGCGCTCACAGCGCGCTTTATTTTTCTGATAGGCCGATAGCGGCAAAAACAGGAACCACCAACGAATTTCGCGACGGCTGGACCATCGGTTACACGCCTTCGCTGGCGGTAGGGGTCTGGACCGGTAACAACGACAACACGCCTATTAAGCAAGAGCCGGGCGTTTATGTGGCCGCGCCTATCTGGCACGCCTTTTTCCAACAGGCCTTTGAAAAATTAAACTTGCCGCCGGAAAGTTTTACCCCGCCGGAAAAGAAAACAATTACCAAACCAATCTTAAACGGCGAATACATTATTAACGGCGCCATTCATTCCACTTTATATTATATTGACCGCGACGATCCCACTGGTCCGCCGCCGGCCAACCCGGCTAACGACCCCATGTTTAATAATTGGGAATCGGCCGTGAGAAGTTGGTTCGGGACCAAGATCACTGCCACTCCCAAATCAGAAACGACTATTGCTCCCGCGCCGGCTACCGTCAAAATCCCCGCCCCGAATTGACAACCGGTATATAAAATTTTATGCTTGATTAAGTGAAAAAGTAGAACTGTACCTTAAAAGAACAAAATCATAATTCTCACAGGAGGTCGGTATGCCATTCATAAGCACCCTGGAATTTTTGGATCGGTTGGGCAAAATCGGAACCATAAAATGGCAGCTGTTTGATGGCTGTATCAGGGGTATTGAGGTTGGCTCCAACCAGGAACATTGTCCCATCACCGCGGTGGTCTGGTCGCTCACGAGCAAGATATTTCGTCCCGACATGGCGATTACGGCGGGCAAAGGAGTGTTTAATGACACCAGGATTTATCGTATCATCGGTGCCGCCGACGATTGTCCTGGCGACGAAGCAGGGGCTCTGTTAAGGGCTCAACTGCTCCGGGTGCTGGGTTTGGAGGAAACCCGCGAGAGTTTGATTCTTTGATTCCAACAAAGGAGGTCTGACATGATTTACGGTGAATTTCTGGATCGTCTGGCCAAGCTGAAGGGTTTTGAGTGGTTTTTGCATGGGGGTCAGATACGGGCACATGGGCGCAAGAGTCGGGTAGAATATTGTCCCATTACTGCTTTGGCGAAAGTTGTCAGTGGTGAAGATTATCATATGGGTGAACACGCCGAAGCCGCCACCGCTCTTCATCTTAATGTAGAAGTGGCCAGTAGCATCGTGGATGCCGCGGATGATCGCCGTGTCGATGTGAAACACGAGAAGGTCAAAATTATCCGCGCCCAACTGCTTCAGGTGACCGGCCTCGCGTGCTGATGTAACTTCGGAAGGAGATCTCACTCTTCAAAAATATCGAGGCGAGGCCTCGATACAAGCTCTAGATTAAAAACATCTAGAGCTTTTTTATTTGCCATTGCGTTTGCGCAAAGTCGGATAGACCACGATGGCTATGGCTAGAATTAGTATGGCTATAGTAAGATGAAATAAATATTCCATTAGTTTTTAATTATTTAATATCTTTTGTTAAAATCAATCCTCCTATCCAACATGTTAATGTAGTTGCTATTCCTGTAGTTATAAAACCCGCGCTTAATCCAGAAGTGAAATACGGCATAATTAGAGAGGCCAACGAGATCTGTCCTACAGCATTAAGGATATCAGCCAAAAATTTTATTTGGCTATCAGAAAGCATAATTAATTGTATGAAAGTTAGTATTGTATTGTCAAATCTCGGCCTTTTTATTCCATCCTTTACATATATCTATGTAGCATGTTAAATTGTGGGCGTTCTTTAGTGTTCCTAAAAAAATTAAATTGCTGTAAAAAATCCTATTGATTCTTAACAAGGAGGTGGCGTCATGAAGCGTTGTTGGCTTGTTGTGGTGATTATCGAGCTGATTATGTTTTATGCAGTTGAGGTTCGGTCCCAGACCCCGCAACCGACACCGACTCCATCGCTAACACCGTCAACAGCAGTAGTTTTACAACCCCAACCGGTGTTGCCCTCTCATTCCAATTTTCCGGACTCCTTGACTGTTGATTTTTATGCCACCAGCACCGCAGGGCAGAAAACTTTGGAGACCCGGTTCTTTATGACGGTTCAGGATCCACAGTTGCGGGTACGGAGATTTGAATTTGATTTCGGGGACGGGGGCAAAGAGAGACGCGATCCCGCGCCGGTGTACGAATATACCCGCCCGGGCATATATTCGGTTGCTCTGGAGGTAGTGGCCGAAGACGGACGAGTTATTCGAATAGTTAAACCCGATTATATTAGAGTCGGGGACCGTTTGCCTCAAATTGATTTTTCAGCCGAACCAATGAGCGGCCCGGCGCCCTTGAAAATTATTTTTAAGGTCATCAATATCGGCGGGATAGTGGTGCGGTACAGATGGCTGCCGGACAGTGTGATGGTAACCACGGCCGCTGACAGTTTGCTTTATACCTACACCCAGGCCGGGATTTACAGCGTTACTCTCACAGCGGTGGGGGCGGGCGGGGAGGTTACCAAAACCAAGAAAAACTTTATTGTGGTTACGGCTCCGTTTTTGCCTGTGGCGGTCTTTTCTGCCGCGGCTGTAGTTGCGGATTCCACCACAATCGGTTCTGTCTCGCAGAAAACTTTCAACATTAGCAATGTCGGTAGCGCCGATCTTATTGTTTCCAGGATCGTGGTGGCCGGCGCGGATGTCGGAGAATTCAAGATCTCGCCCGATGGTCTAAACATAAAGCCGGGGAGTACGGGGTTGATTACCGTAACTTTCAGTCCGACATCCCGCGGCTTGAAATCGGCGGCGGTGGCCATGATTCACAATGCTCCCGGCAGTCCCTCGGTCGTCACCTTGATTGGAGTAGGAGTAGAACCTCCGTCTCGACCCCCGTCGGCCGATTTTAACGGCAGTGGTCAGGTTGGTTTTGACGATTTTTTCTTATTCGCCGCGGCTTTTGGCCAACCAGTCACTGCGGTTAACAAAAAGTTTGATCTCAATCAAGACGGCGTGATTGATACCCTTGATTTCTTTATCTTTGCCGAAAAATTCGGCAAGTGAAGCCCCGCGCGCGGAGTATTTGGTACTATGATTAAACATATTACTCTCATGCTCAAGCGCGGGGCGGAATCCCGTACCGAGGGTAATACATCTTATTACTAGAACTTTTACCCTCTGGTACGGGATAAAATCCCGTTCCCGCCCCTCGCTTTTTCGAGGGGCGGCTTTTTTATCCCAAACGAGAGTGTACGGGAGGATGTCATTATTACACCACACTTCAATGTGCATGACTGGGTCACGCACATTGCGATTCAAAGATGCGGGATTTATATTAGAGTGGGTGTTTTAGGCGCTTTAATGTTTAGGTGTTCATAAGCCGCCGCGGTGGCTTCGCGGCCGCGGGGAGTGCGGTTGATAAAACCCAGTTGCATCAAGTAGGGTTCGTACACTTCCAAAATAGTATTTTCTTCTTCGCCAATGGAGGCGGCTAGGGCCTGCAGGCCCACCGGTCCGCCCCGAAATTTTTTCATAATCGTTTCCAATATCTTTCTATCCACATCCTCCAAACCCAAATGATCCACCGTCAGCATGTCTAAGGCCTTGTGAGCCAAGGCCTGGGTTATAGCGCCATCGGCTTTTACTTGAGCGTAGTCCCGCACTCTTTTTAAGAGGCGATTGGCCACGCGCGGCGTTTGGCGGCTGCGCGAGGCCACTAGATTCAAACCGGCGATGTCTGATTTTACTTTTAGTATTCGGGCCGAACGCCGCAGAATTTTTTCTATGTCTTCATTTTTATAAAATTCCAAACGGTAAGTCGCGCCGAAACGGCTACGGAAGGGCGAGCCCAAACTGCCGATGTTGGTGGTGGCGCCAATCAAAGTAAAATGAGGCAGATTGAGTTGGATGGTTCGGGCCGAGGGGCCTTTGCCGATAACAATATCAAAAACAAAATCCTCCATGGCGGGGTAAAGCATTTCTTCCACCACTTTATTTAAGCGATGGACTTCGTCTATAAATAAAATATCGCCGTCTTTAAGGTTGGTGAGTATGGCGCCCAGATCGCCGGCTTTTTCTAAGGCCGGTCCGGAAGTAACCCTAATGCCTTGCCCGAGTTCGTGGGCAATAATATGGGCCAGGGTGGTTTTGCCCAGGCCAGCCGGGCCGTGCAACAAAATATGTTCCACCGGTTCTTTTCTTTTTTGGGCGGCGCTTAAAAGTATTTTCAGATTTTCTTTAATTTGATTTTGACCGATGTATTCGCCCAGATTATCGGGTCTTAAGGTCTGATCCAGAACTTGGTCTTCGGGTGTGGTTTGTTGGTGGGTTATCATTGTTTTATCTACAACTTATCTTACCCTTTTTCAATAACTTATGTACAATTTTTACACAGCTTTTACAGGTATCAGGCCTGTTATTTGACATATTAGCTCTTGACATGACAATTATTAGGGTCTAAACTAGGAGTAGATTCATTTTATATTTAGCCCCGTAGTAGAACTTTGACTAAGAGACCTGTAGGCAAAGGGCGTCTTATCTAGATTTTAGGATGGTTTGGTTGATTTGCTCCGGCATCTTGGCTGAACCTCTCCTCGGTAGGTCGCTTTCCCTGTGTTTCCCAAGATTCGGGGGTTACCCTTTCGGGGGTTTGCCTGCAGATCTTTTCGCCAAACCTCCTTTTACGAAATACGAATAGTTACTAATTTACGAATTACGAACAAATCAAAAATACTGTCCACGAGGCAGTTTTTTTATTCGTATATTCGTACTGATTAGTATTTCGTAAAGATGTTAAATTTCTTGGCTGGTCACTCGCCTAACTTCTTCTAAAGTTGTTTCTCCCGCCAGCACTCTCATTAACCCGTCTTGGTACATGGTTGTAAAACCTTGTTTTTTGGCTTCCGCTAAAATTTGCTGATGCGACGGATTTTGGCCGATCAATTTTTCCAAGTCCTCGTTTACAAACAGCATTTCAAAGACACCAATCCGGCCTTTGTAACCGGTGCCGCCGCATTTATCACAACCCGCGGCCTCATATATTTTAATTTCTTCGGGCCACGCCCCGTTGCTCTTTTTTGTTGTTGGACCTAACTCCTCAATAGCATTTTTTACACCAAGTAGTTTATTAAGTTCCTTTTTCGCTTCGGCATTAAGAGTAACGGGGTCAAGATCTTTTTTAATTTGATCTAACACGGAGGCATCAACCGTCTTTTCTTTTTTGCAAGCGGCGCACAGTTTTCTAACCAACCGTTGAGCCACGGCCGCGTTAAGGGCGGAAGCCAAAATTTGGGGCTTGGCGTTTAAATCCAAAAATCGGGGGATAGCTCCCACCGCGTCGTTAGTATGCAGGGTGGAAAAAACCAAGTGTCCGGTCAGCGCCGCATGCAAGGCCACATCGGCCGTTTCCTCGTCTCTTATTTCGCCCACCAAAATAACATTGGGGCCCTGCCGTAAAACCGATCTTAACCCTTGCGCGAAGGTATAGCCCTTTTCTGGTTCAATTTGCGATTGATCCACGCCCTGCAAATGATATTCTATGGGGTCTTCCAAAGTGATTATTTTTATACCGGGCTTATTTAGATATTTTAAAAAAGCGTAGAGCGTGGTGGTTTTGCCCGAGCCCGTCGGCCCGGTTACCAAAATTATACCGCTGGTTTTTTTAATTTCTTGCTCCAACGGCTGCCACAAATAGTCGCGCAAACCCAAATCCTTAATTTCCAATTTGATGGCGTTGGGATTTAGAATTCTTAACACAATATATTCGCCGTAAGCGCCCGGTAAAACTGAAGTCCTTATCTCCACTTCTAAACCGCTTTCTTTGATTGTAAACCGGCCGTCTTGAGGAATGTTTTGAACATTTAATTGCAAACCCGACAGCAGTTTGATGCGCGACAGCGCCGATTGATAGATTGTGGCTGTAATTGTTCCGGCGTCTTGCAACACTCCATCCAGACGAAAGCGGATTTGCACTTGATTTTGCTGGGGTTCTACATGAATATCGGAAGCGTCTAAATTTAGCGCGCTGCTTAAAAATAGTTCCAAAAGAATACTGGTTTCGCCGGTGGAAATCTGGCCCAGTTTTTCTTTTAAGGCCGCGAAGTTGGTGATTTCTTTTTTTAACGCTTCCACTTGTTCCAGCGAAACCTGCCCCGATGTGGCCGCGCCTTTGATTTGAGTTGGGATAAATTTAAATTCGCCCAACGCCTTTTTAAAAGACGAGCGCGAAATTAAAAAAACACCAACATTGAATCCTTGGGCTTTAAGCCGTTCTATTATTTGAACCGTTTCTTTATTAGACGAATCCAGCGCGCCCACTTTTAAGGTCTTACCGGACTGTTGAATTACAATAATACCAGCGCGCTCGGCTTCGGCCTGGGGAATGTAGTGCAAACTGTCGCGTTGGACTGGCACTTTGGCCAAGTTAATATAGTGGCTGTTGGATTTTTCGGCCAGGGCCTCGGTGCGCTGTTCTTCTTCTTGGCGATGCACATCTTCTAATTTTTCCTCACGGGTTTCTTCTAGCGAAGGCATATATATAACACCAATACACGAATTTACACTAATGACACGAATAAAGCACACGAATAGCGCTACACGAAAGCGCCCACACGAATAAGATTAGCGTCATTCCTGCCTACCGCAGGCAGGCGCGATCCATTAGCGTATTAGTGTTATTACAATTGTATTATATTTCTCATTTTCCCCACCTATTGACAAACTCTGTATGATTTGATACCATATAAACATTAGATTTTGGCCTGTTCCTTGTCAAAAAACAATTCTGTTAAATGTTAGACACCGAGTGTCTAACAGAAAAGGAGGTTAGTAGTGATGAAGATGAAAAAATTGGCATTAGCGTTTGGGTTGATTGTGGCCGCGATTCTTTCCGGTTGCGCCGGCCCGCGTCTTGTGGTCAAAAAGGATAGTGAACTTTTCAAGATCAAGAAGGTCAAGGATGTCCCGGAGACGCATCCCGGCACGGTGCTTTTTGTAAATCGTTCCACCGGCATCTGGCAGAGGTGCCTGGTGTTTGAGGGCAGTTTATCCAAACAACAGATCTTGGGTGTGGACTACACTTCGGGCCAGTTCAAACTGGATCATATCCCGGTCGGCTACTTTGAAGTCGGGCCGGCTGTGGACGGTCAGCCCGTAACCGACAAAACCGAGTTGGTTGGCTTTTTCCTCCCGAGAAACGATTATACGGTTTTATGCTTCTTGGAGGGCTTTGATGGCAAGGTGCTTGATATTCAGACCATCAATGTAAATTACTTTGTCCAACCGCCGGGCGAGAGGTTTTATTATTACTCTATCCTCGGTATTACGATGGCCGAGCGGTTCGTTAATCATTATCAGTTTTTGCCGCAGTGGTACCAATACTACGGCACCAATACTGTTGGGCTGACGATAAATATCAATGACCTGCTCCACCGCCTGATTCACGCCATCGGCGCGCGCGATCAAGGACCGGAGGTTGTTGATGACAAATAATCTGAAGGCCATTCCTTCAGACAGATTGAAAGGAGGTGAAAAAGTATGGCAACCGCACGAATGCTCTATACTCTGCTGGCCTGTCTGGCAATAGTTGCTGCAGTTATAAGTGCTCCCAAAGAATTTGTTTGGGTTGTGATTGTGGCTGCCGCCATTGTTTGTGGATTAGCGGCCATAGCTCACTCGATCAAAATAGAATAGAATAGACCAACTTTCCAATATCAAGGTCAGACCTTGGTACAAGGGGCGTTCAAACGAACGCTCCTTTTTTATGCACACGAATAGCGCTCGCTCTCCGCCCAGGGCGGATCGCGAAACACGAAAGCGCCCACACGAATTTAATTGGAAATTCACTACCGGGTCTGTTACCATTTAGCCAATGGAGGTAATACTAAAAAATCTCAAAGACACTCAAAAACTAGCGCAAAAAGTGACCAAGGAAATCGTTACGAAGGGTTACCCTTCGGTAGTCGCTTTATACGGCGATTTGGGGGCGGGTAAAACAACTTTTGTGCAATTTCTGGCCAAGGCGTTGGGTATCAAAGAAAAAATTTTAAGCCCGACCTTTGTTATCATCAAAATCTTCGATCTTGACGCGCGGATTTACTCGGACCCGCTTCGCCAAAGCTCCAGCGAGGCGAGTCAAACGCGGACACACGCGGATAAATTCAAACGGCTGGTTCATGTTGATGCTTACCGTTTAAAATCAGCTAAAGATTTGTTAGCGTTGGGCCTACGGGATATTTTGAGAGACCCAGAAAATATAACCATAATAGAATGGCCCGAGAAGATAGAGCGATATTTGCCTAAAAATACCAAAAGAATTTATTTTGAAACAGTTGGAATCACACAAAGAAAAATAACTATCACATGAAAAAAGAAAAACTTGTTATTCTTGACAGCCACGCTTTAATCCACCGCGCTTATCACGCTGTGCCGCCGTTAACTTCGCCTAAAGGCGAGAATGTCGGCGCGGTCTATGGTTTTGCCAGCATTTTGATGCGGGTGATTAAAGAATTAAAGCCCGATTATATTTTGGCGGCTTTTGATTCGGCCGGCCCGACTTTTCGGCATAAAGAATTTGAAATGTATAAAGCCAATCGGCCCGAGGTGGATATTGATTTGGTGAATCAGTTTGATTTGGTTAAAGAAATTGTAACGGCTTTTGGCATTCCGGTTTTGGCCAAGACCGGTTTTGAGGCCGATGATATTGTGGGCACGGTGGTAGAGCGGTTGAAAAACAAAAAAGATCTGGAAAAAATTATTGTAACCGGCGATATGGATACTTTGCAGTTAATAGACAACGACACTATCAAGGTCTACACCCTGCGTAAGGGTGTAACCGACACGGTTATTTATGACGAGGCCTCGGTTAAAGAAAGATTTGAGGGCTTAATGCCGGATCAGATGATTGATTACAAGGGCTTAAAAGGCGACCCGTCCGATAATATTCCGGGTGTGCCGGGGGTGGGTGAAAAGACCGCAATTTCACTGCTTCAAAATTATAAAAATCTAGAGGAGCTTTATCAGAATTTAGATAAAGATAAAAAAATAAAGCCGCCCTTAAAAGAGAAACTAGCTAAGTTTAAAAACCAGGCCTTTTTAAGCCGTCAATTGGCCACTATCAGCCGCGACGCGCCGGTGGAATTTGGTCTTAAAGAATCCAAGTTGGTTATAGACGCGGAAAAAGTTAAAAATGTTTTTAACCGGTTTGGCTTTCGGAGTTTGGTTAACCGGCTGGATGGTCTGTTGGGAAAAGTTGAGTCAGTTTCAGAAGTTCAAGGTCAATTGCTGGCTAGCGTTGAAGACGATTTAAAAGATTATTTAGATAGAAAAATATTTTCCCAAAAAATCTATGAACTGGAAAAAAAATTAACGCCGGTTTTAAGAAAAATAGAACAGCGCGGTTTTTTGGTTGATATTAAAGTATTAAATAATCTGAGCCGGAAAATAGCCCAAGAATTGGTTCAAATAAAAATCAAAGTAAAAGAATTATCCGGCGAGGACTTTAATTTAAACTCCACCCAAGAATTGGGCCGCATTATTTTTGAAAAATTAAATTTGGGCGTGGGTTCTAAAATTAAAAAAACCAAAAAAGGCGCGTTCTCCACCGCTTTTGAAGAACTGGAAAAATTAAAAGGAGCTCATCCGATAATTCCGCTAATGTTGCGCTGGCGGGAACTTTCCAAATTGCAATCCACCTATGTGGAAGCCCTGCCTCGGCTGGTTAGCCCCGCCGACGGCCGAATCCACACTTCGTTTAAACAACTCGGGGCGGTGACGGGCCGGCTGGCTTCGGAAAATCCCAATTTGCAAAATATTCCCACTAAAGGCGCGTACGGCACGGAAATAAGGACAGCATTTGTCGCTCCGCCGGGATTTTTAATTTTAGCCGTGGATTATTCTCAAATAGAATTGCGAGTGGCCGCGGCCATGTCGGGCGATGAAAAAATGATTGAAACATTTAAGCGCGGCGAAGATATTCATACTCGCACCGCCGCCGAGGTTTTTAATGTTGAGCCCGCTGAAGTTACCAAAGAGATGCGCCGCGAAGCCAAGTCGCTTAATTTTGGAATTTTGTATGGCATGGGCCCTAAATCCTTCGCTCAATCAACTGGTTTGGGACTGGCCGAAGCCAAAGAATTTTTTCAGAAATATAGGGATAATTTTCCGGGGCTGATTTTGTTTATGGAAGATATGAAACGGCTGGGCCGCAGCCGCGGTTATGTGGAGACCTTGTGGGGCCGGCGGCGTTATTTGGATGATCTTAAATCGCCCAATCCGATGTTGCGGGCCAGCGCCGAAAGAATGGCCATCAATATGCCGGTGCAGGGCACAGCCACCGGGGATGTGGTTAAGGCGGCTATGGTGGAGCTAGACGGCCAATTTTCCCAGGCGGATGACATCGCTATGATTTTCCAGGTGCATGATGAAATTGTTTTTGAAGTTAAAAACGCCTCGGTTAACAAGTACGCGCCGGTTATCAAAAAAATAATGGAAAATATTATTGATTTACCCGTGCCGTTGGTGGTGGAAATGGAGGTTGGGCCTAATTGGGGCGAACTTAAGAAATTATAGGACAAATATGTCCTATACGAGACCTATATGCCAGAACTTCCGGAGGTAGAGATTATTACTCAAGATTTAAAACAGCACTTAATCGGCTGGACCATCATTAATGTTTGGACCGATTGGCCAAGATATTTTGGCTTAAGCGGTGGGTTTAACAAAAGTCGGAAAATGTTAGACGGCCGGCAGATTTTAAAGATTGAACGCCGGGGCAAGAATATTCTTTTTTATTTATCGGAAGATTATATTCTGGCGGTTCACTTAAAAATGACCGGACATTTTTTATTTTTTTCTCAAAAAAATAACCCTTCCGAAGCTTTAGCGAAGGGGGGTCAATTATCAAAGCATATACACTTGATATTTGATCTCAGAAAAGGTAACAAGATGGAAAAATTATATTTTTCGGATGTACGCAAGTTTGGCCGGATTCTGATTGGCAAAAATGGCTGGATTTTAAACCGGCCTGAAATAAAAAAACTCGGTCCAGAACCGCTAGCAATAACAGCCACCGATTTTTTAAATTTAATGGCCCAGCGCCGCGGCCGCATAAAAACGGTTTTATTGAATCAAGAGTTTGTGGCGGGGGTGGGCAATATCTATTCCGACGAGGCCTTGTACTTGGCTAAAATTCATCCGCTAAGTTTAGCCGTAAAAATCCCACCAGAAAAACTAAAACTGCTTTTTATAAAATTGATCGGGGTGCTTAAAAAATCATTAAAATTAAGAGGCGCCACGCGCCAGGATTATCGCGATACTTCCGGCCAAAAAGGCGATTACTTTAACCAGCGTTTGGTTTATGCCAGAAAGGGTTCAAAATGCGATTGTGGCGGAATAATATCAACCGTCAAAATTGGCTCCCGCGCCGCTCACTTTTGCCCCAAATGCCAAAAACTATATCAATGATTTATCTTTTTTACGGCGAGAATTCGTTTTTGTTGCAGGAGAAACTGGCTGAATTAAAGGCCAGATATTCGGCTAAGTTTTCAAGCGGCCTTAATTTTTGGAAAGTGGATTTGGAAGAGAACTTTGATCAATTGGAAGATATTGCGGGGGCGCAATCCATGTTTGCCGAAAAAAAACTGGCTTTTTTGCGGGGTGTTTTCTCCATTAATCCCAGCGAATGGGACAGGGTTGAAAAAATACTGGTTAAGCCAAAGATAAAAGATGATCAAGAAGTTATTTTGGTTTTCTACGACTTTATTTCTTCGGATAAAAAAAATCCAGAACAAATTAAAAAGATAAAGGACTTTTTCAAAAAGAACAGCAAGATAGAAGAATTTAAAAATCTGGATCGTTCGCGCCTGGTCAAATGGGCGGTGCGGGAGGCCGAAAAAATCGGCTTAAAAATAAACACAACCAACCTGGCTTATTTAATTGATAGCATCGGATCGGATTGTTACCGAATCAATAACGAACTTAAAAAATTGGCCTTGTTCAGACCCCAACAAGAAATATCAATGTCAGATGTGGATATTTTGGTTGAAAAAGAAATTGAAGCCAATGTTTTTAGAACCACTGACGCTTTGGCTCAAAAGAATCTGCCGGCGGCCTTAAAATGTTTGGGCGAGCATTGGCGCAACAATGAAGATCCTCTGATGATTCTAAATATGCTGGTGTGGCAATTTCGCAATTTAATAAAGATTGCCGATCTTTCTCGTCAAAAAATGTCTACCGACGCGGTAGCCAAGAAATTAAGCATGAAGCCGTGGCTGGCCGATAAAAATCTTAAATTATCGAGGAGTTTTTCTTTTGAAGAGTTAAAAAACATCTATCGGGAATTAGCCAAGGCCGATGTGGCTATTAAAACCGGCCAGAAAGACGGCCGCGAGGCCTTAGAGGATTTTGTTTATAGTTTTTTGAATTAAAAATAACATCCTTGACTTTATATAAAAAAACTGCTTTCTTTAGATAAAGATATTGTTCTTTTTATTTTAGTAATCAGATCACACGAAAACAACATCAGAAAGGAGAATGGGTCATGCTGTTAAACACAGAACTTGTGCCGGCGGGGATGACGGTGATTAAAGAAGTCACCAGCCACTGTTTTATCAACAACGTAGGCCAGGTGATGTTTCTTCGGAAAATAAATGGAGAAACAACACCGATGGCGCTTCAGAATGTTTACGATGCCATCTCCCAGTGTTTCCATATTCTGGATCGCACCTTAGGCGAGATGGTTGATTTTTACGCTGACCAGCCGGTGGTGTATCGTGAGGGCGAAATCGGCGCTATCAGAGGCATCATTCTGAATCTCCAGAACGCGATTGGCCTGATGACCGCCTCGGGCGCGGTGGCGCCCGAGAACGCTCTGCCGGTTCAGCGGGGTTTCCATCTCATTGTAAGGCAATTGGGCCGAGTGCGTAACCCGCATAAGCAATTGTTGATCGCCCACTTGCAGAAGGTCTCGCAGGTTCGTAATGGCCAAGGTATGAGGGCGATAGGCGCGGTGCTGGAGCCGGCCCAGGCCCATCTGGAAGCCATAAAGCGATTTGATGAACTGGATGGGATCGCTCAAGGCGTGATAGTTCAGGCCCAGCGGCTTATTGAAATGGCCGCTCAGGCCGAGAGCCGCATCAGCGGGGTTTATCTGACGCTCGGTTTTTATGAACAGCAAGTCAAGGATGAAATGGCCCAGATTGAGGCCCGTGAACGAACCGATGGAGTTCAACCCATCGCCGCGCATATAACCCAGCTTCGCGCCATCGCCAAAAATGTTTGCGGCGAAGGGTCCAACAAGGTGATTTATGCCTTGAAAGGCGTGACGATGGTTGAGCCGTTCAAAACGCGATTGGAATCGCCCGATGTCAAGTGTCTGGAGAAACTTGATGTTTATCTGGACGCTTGGCAAAATGGTCAGCCCGAAGCATTGCACACTTTCTTTAGAGCTTTTGGCCGAGCCAGGGCCAAGTTAAAGCGAGTGGTTCGGGAACAACAGGCGCCTTCGCGCCA
>OBEQ012309257.1_pt1 | contig 17056 bp, 23 predicted proteins | sample 1670901 | NCBI WGS metagenome assembly OBEQ01 (sample SAMEA104232315, study PRJEB22302) | groundwater metagenome | biome: forest; feature: aquifer; material: groundwater | place: USA | collected 2011-08-07 | depth 5.4 m
TTCGATTATACTGCTGAAGTTTTAAAAAACAAGTGGGGAATTGTTGAGGTTTTATTAATCGCTTTTTTGCTGAATGCCAAGGAGCCAGAGGACTGCTTCTTTTTTGTATCGTCGATCACCTCTGGAGTTAATTCGTATTGCTGGGAGTTTTCCTCGTTTGCCCCAACGTTTTATTGTTAATGGAGAGACCCGAAGAATTTGTGCAACTTCTCGAACGGTTAAAAGATCTGGTAAATTGTCTATTGATGGAGTTTGATTAATCATAGGCTCGTGACTATATTTTTGTTAGTCAATATATTTTTTTGTTGTCTATAAAGTAACAAACTATAGCAATTGTGTCAATAGGACAAAATGTATCAACGCAAGTATTAGGTATAAAGTATTATGTATTAAGGGAAAAAGGAATATACTTTTACGTATGGGAAAGAAAATTCAATCATTTACTGATTTAGTTGCGTGGAGAGAGGGACATAAGCTAGCAATACTTAGTTTATAAAGCAAAAACCCCAACAAAACTTGTGGGGCTCTTTGCTTAATTGCTTAATACTAGATACTACCTAATACTATTTAAGTTCTACACTAGCACCGGCGGTCGTCAATTTTGTTTTGGCTTCCTCTGCGGTCTTTTTATTGACTGCTGTCATGACTTCTTTTGGTGCAGCGTCAACCAAATCCTTTGCTTCTTTAAGCCCGAGTGTTGGTACGAGTTCTCGCAAAGCTTTAATCACAGCGATTTTGTTAGCTCCAGATGCTGCAATAACCACATTAAAAACAGTTTGCTCTTCTTTAGGTTCTTCGCTAGCTGCTGGCGAAGCCGCGTTTGACGCGGGGGCTGCCATCATAGCTGCAGAAACACCAAATTTTTCTTCGAGTGCTTTTACTAAATCAGAAAGCTCGAGTACTGACATTTCCTCGATTGTCTTCATTAAATCATCTTTTGAAATTTTTGCCATATGTATTCACCTCCGTTCGAAATAGCCTTTAGCTATTAGCCTTTATTTAAAATAACTAATTGCTAACGGCTAGTTGCTAATTGCTTTTTTAGATTCAATTGCACTAAGTGTCATCACAAACTTTTGCAAGTTCCAATTGAGTGCCCGGTGCAGGCCATAAATAGGCGATTTCATGCCCGAAACAACTTGTGCAAGCAGTTGTTCGCGAGAGGGAAGAGTAGATAAGCGAATAACCTCTGCTTCTTTAAGCATATCCCATGCGCTGTCTGGAGAAGCCAGATCTCGCTTCGCGAGACCAAATTTTATTTTTGGAAGCGTTGTTGCTTTTATGGATTTTGCCAGTTCTTTTAAAGGAGTCACAATATCGTCGTAGGCAAAAAGGGTAGCTGTAGGCCATTCAAAAGTAGAAGAAGTAGAAGGGGTAGAGGATTCTTCTAGTGCTCGTTTCATGAGCGTATTTTTGGTCACCGTGAGCTCTGCGTTTGTTTTTTTAAGGCCTTTTTTGAGTTCTTCGAGTTGCTTATGTGTCATGCCCTGGTAGTTGGTAAAAACAATTGCCTTTGCCTTTGCCACTTTTTCTGAAAGCGCTTTTACCTGCTCGGCCTTTTTTTGCTTGTTTGTTGAAAGTTTGTCGCTCATAAAATAAAAAAGACGCTTCGAGAAGCGTCTTCTAGCTTTTAGCTATTAGCATCTAGCATTCAGTTGGAACTAATTGCTAAAGACTACTGGCTAATTGCTGAGTTCCGATCCTCGACAGGCAACTTTAATCCCTTAGGAACCCGTTGTCTTTGGAATAAAATCATTATACGAGGGGGAAGATTATTTGTCAATGAGGGTCCTCAAACAGGAATTATTGTTGTACTGGTGGTTGAAAATCCAGTGATTTTTCATAGACATTGCTGCAAAATTGTTGCGCTTCTTGATGTGAAATTTTATGAGCCGGCGAGGTATTTCTGTCAGAAGAGTCGCTTTGTGTGAGATAAAAAGCTCCTAAAAGGTAGGTAAGCTCAGCTCTTTGACCTCCATGTGAGAGTGAAACATACGGGTTATTGCCAGAAATAATCATAATATCTGTTTTTGTAGTAGGATTGCTCATTCGTGAAACCTGCGTCTTTGCATCTCTTCTTTCTCCACCGATGAGATCTGTCATATTTTGAGCAAACATTCCAAAGTTGTGTTCGGTAAAGTCAGCGCGATGAAGAAGGGCACTACAGAAATCATCAAGTGTTTCTCTTTTTTTACCAGTTGCTGCCTCAAAAGCGACTGGATACTTTTCTTCTGGTTGAGGAGCTGGAGCAGCTTCAGCTGGAGATTGTGGTTGTGTTCTTGCGAGCGGATTGAATCTTCCGAAAAATTCTCCTAACCTGTTCATGGCATCGTTATATCAGACAGCTTTGTTTTTGTCAACAATTAGGAGTGTTCGAGCTTTTTGAGCCGTTTTTCATGGTCGTCAACTTTTTCTTCCAGATTATGAGTTTGGTATGAACCAATAGTATTTTCTTGCCGCATTGTTTCTAATTGGCCAGAAATATCGTCAAGCCGTGTCATAATATCGTCTTTGAAACCTGTAATCTTATCCTCAAGTTTTTCTTCAAGCTGGAGGAGATCACCTTTAGTGGCAGGTTCAAACAATCCAGTAGTTCTGCGTTTCATATTATCAGTATAGAGAAAAAGAAAAAGGCTGTCAACGGAACAGAGTAGAGAAATCTGATGCTAAATATCCCAAAGTTTTCCACAATCCAAAAGTAGGGTTGTCCGAAAAAGTGGACAGGAATATTTCCCGAATGTGCAATGTGCGACGCGAAGCGTTCTTGCGCTCATTCCATCCAAAAAGAAAGATCCTCTTAAAACTCTCGCAGCAGGGCCGTTTGGAAAATGATGACGAAAAAGCATCAGTAAAATCTGTTAAGCGTTTTTTCGAAGAGATTTTTTGTTCGGAGGTTCGATAGAGAACGCTCGGAGCTCAGAACAAAAGGTATCAAGCGCTACCCTGAATTTTGCGGGATTTTTAACCCGATCAGAATAGATCAAGGCTTTAAAAAGAGCAGTGTTGTTGTTTGTTATAGTTTATAATAAGGGTATGTGGTTTTTTTATTCTCTGTATTTTGCGCTTTGGGCCGGTTTTTATTTAACAATTGCAAAAAAACTCACTTTTCGGCTCCACCCGTTTTCTATCATGCTTACAGAAACCTTGCTCTTGATTTTTTCTATGGGTGTAATTCTTGTTGTCTCAAAACAAATTCCCCAAACTAACTCTCCTTTTTTTATTCTCGTTTTTGCATCAAGCATTTTAGATTCTATTGCATTTACAGCATCTTTTTACGCAGTTAAAAATTCAAATATTTCTTTAATTTCTCCTATTGCATCATTTAATCCTGTTTTTACTACCCTTATTGCAGCAGTTGCAATTTACGAAATTCCAACTTTGAGTAAGTTTATTGGTATTATGTTGGTTGTTATTGGAGCATATGTTTTAAATATTTCAGATATTAAGTCGGGACTGTTTGTTCCATTTAAAAAATTAATGAATCATAGAGGAGTTCAACTTTTTCTTTTCGCAAACTTTTTATGGGGAATAACTCCAATTTTACAGAAAAAAGCAATTGCTTTGACTATTCCTTCCTCTCCACTATTTGTTTCTTGGGTGGGAATTATGTTTACTGCTGTGTTAATTTTGCCATTTGGATACAAATACTTATTAAAGGAACGAAAGGTTGTTTTAGCAAATGCAAAATGGTTTGCCCTTGTGATTCCTTTTACCATTCTTGCTCAGTGGGCAGCGTTTACAGCCTTTTCTCTGCAAAACGTTGGTTATGTAACTGCAATTTTTAAGCTCTCAGTGTTGTTCACGGTTATTTTAGGTGGGTTGTTCTTCAAAGAAAAACACATCAAAGAACGCCTTGTTGGTGTTTCCATTATGCTCTTGGGAACAATACTTTTGGTTGTTTAGGAGTTGATTAGATTAGCCTTTTATCTACTGAAGCTGGGTTTTTTTGGAGATCTTTTAATGTTGTTGTGAGTTGTTTTACCAAACCAACATGGAGGTTTTGTTGGGGGCCTTCAAGCGGTTTCCCTCGTAAGAACTCTTCGTCTTTACTTGGATTTTCTCTTGGTCCCATGCCAAATTTGTCAGCTGCAAGATCTATATAAAAAACAGACCCTCTGGGGCTTCCGGCAGATCCAATAAGTACCGCTCTTTGTGTAGAGAATTTGGCAGTAATTTCTCGTGCACCGGTAAGAAATCCAGATCCATTATCGGTTGGAGAAAATGTGCCTTCTATTACTGGTGTCTTGTTTGAGGTGTCCAAAGAGAAACTATCACCAAGTTCTGCTTCAAACTCTTTTCTGTACGCTTGCTTTGCAATTTCCATGTTCTGTTCGGCTGGAGTAAGGGGTATTTCGTCTTCAATCTCAATTGGCATGGCTATAAAATAGCATATCGTATTGAATTTGTCGATAGTGTTTTCTCAAAAGTCTGAGGCTACACCCTTGGGGGGGTGGAAAGCTAATTGTTCTGTTGGTCTTCTAAATTTTGCAATCGGACTGTGATTGTCCTATAATATTGGGCGTGTTAAACGTAGAACAAAGAGTGAGCACTTTGAATGTAGAATCACAAGAACTTATATCTCAGAAGACAATTTTATGGTTTGCTGGAATGTTTGAGGCAGCAGGAGCAATTGGTTTTGCCATTACTCCTCCTGATCTAAAGGGCAAAATATATACAAAACCATTGATAACCTTTAACGATAGAGTAGAAGGGAGTGTCTTACAACTTCAAGAGTTATTTGGTGGAGCAGTTCGTAAAAAAGCAGGAGAAAATTCTTTTGAATGGAGAATAACCGGGTACGAAGCAGCTTCACTTGTAAGAAAAATAGTCCCGTATACTCCTTCACGCAGATTTGTTGCTTTTTTTGTTGATGCGTGGCTGAAGCATCCTGATATTCAAACAAGAGTTGAAATAGCCCGTCATGCAAAAGGGAATACGCGTGATTTGACCGTTAGCTCTGATGATTATGAATCGCTTGTTGAGATTCCTGAATTTGTTGCTGGTGTCTACGATGCAAGAGGCGGATCATATTTTGATGAATCAGGATACGAGAAAGTTGTTGTTTCTTCTGTCAATGCGAGTTTATTAGAGGCCTTGAAACAGCAATTTGGAGGAAATGTTTATATTCATGATCATGCTGGACAAGCAGCAAAACAGTATGTTTTGAAAAGAGATTCGTATGTATGGATGCTACAAAGAAAAGGACTAATTGAGGAATTTAAACAAACAATAGCTCCCCATACTCGTTTTAAACACCCCGATTAGATATCTATTGAAACGTTATAAAAATTTGCTATATCAGAAGTTTGTCGCAGTTTTGGTGGGGGAACAAATAAATCTTGTTAACGGGAGACCAAATCAAGAGGTAAGCAAAGAGAAGAAAATAGAACAAGGAGATGCATTTCTTAATGCTTCATTTGCTCCAAGGTAGAGTTAGAGAGAGATTTTTATCCCCGGACTCATTGTGGATTTTAACGTCACGTTTCTAATTTTTCCAGAAGGAATTGCTGCAAAAACAGTATCGATATTTTCTTTTAATTTTTTATCCCCAAACGAAACTTTGCCAACGGTTAGATGCATAATTGGGGATTTTGCTTCGGTTTTTAGAGTTACTTGACCTGCTTCGTATTTTTTGGCAACTTCTTCTGGCTTTTGCGTTATGGTGCCATTTTTTGGATTTGGCATAAGCCCCCGTGGGCCTAAATATTTTGCCACTTTTGCTAATTTTCCCATGATTTGCGGCGTTGCTAAAAGTACATCAAAATCAATGACGCCTTTTTCGACTTGTGCAATTACTTTATCATCGGCAATAGCAACCCTAATTTTTTTGCCAGTGCCATGGGGAAGCGAGACGGTTGCTAAAACGCCTGGTTCGAGCGTATTTATATGGAGCTCGACTGTTTCGTCAAACTTTGCCCGTTGTAATTTTGGAAGAAGCGTTAGTGCATCGGAAAGTTTATAGGTTTTTGTTCTATCGACAACCTCTGCAACCGATTGATACGCTTTGGAATGAAAAGTCTTCTGTTTTTTAGCAAACTTTTCCTTCTTTGTTTTAGACTCTTTTTTCGGCTCAGAAGTAAGATCCTTCGTTTCACTCAGGATGACAGGAGAAGCAGGTTCAACAGCCTTTTTCTCAGCTTCCTTCCGCTTACGTTTACCCGCAGCTTTGCGAAGGGTTTCTTTTTTTTGTTCTGCTTCGGCTGATTCATCGCCGAGTGTTTTTACTCTAATTTTACCCATAATTCCTTTCAAATTTGCTGTTGCTCTAAACAAAAATTTTCTTGTTCCGCAGTTCGCATGATTAGCTTACTGCTTCGAAACAAAGTCGCTCATGATGCGAACAGAGAAAATTTTCATTTCTCACCGCAAATTTATTCAACGGAAACGCCCATTGAGCGTGCTACTCCTGCAACAATTTTTGCAGCTTGGGAAACATCATCTGTATTTAAATCTTCTATTTTTGCTTTGGCAATATCTTCTGCTTGGGCTTTTGTAATTTTTCCTGCTGGTTCTTTGCCTGGTTTTTGACTACCTTTTTCTTTACCCAAAGCTTTTTTAATCATTTCGGCAATTGGTGGTTTTTTGGTAATAAAACTAAAGGTTCTATCTTCGTAGACAGTAATAACTGCCGGAACAACTGATCCTTTTTGATCTGCTGTTTTTTCATTAAATGCCTTAACAAACTCCATAATAGGAAGTCCATGTTGACCAAGTGCTGGGCCAACTGGTGGAGCAGGAGTAGCAGCACCCGCTGCGATAGTTAATTTAATAATTGTTTTAATTTTCTTAGCCATAATTGTATGCTAATTACTACGAATGTATATGCGAATTGATTCGAATGTTATTTGTATATACATTTGTATGAATTCGCATCTAGAGCTTCGCGACTTGCAAAAAATCCAGCTCCACTGGTGTCTCTCGGCCGAAAATGCTTACCAAGACTTTAAGTTTACCTTTTTTCTCATCAATCTCAGAAATGGTTCCCAAAAAGTCAGAGAATGGGCCATCGGTAATTTTAACTGCTTCGTTAACAGTAAATGCAGCTTTATAAAGCGGCTCTTCCAAATTCATAAACTTTTGGATTGCTTCGACTTCTTTCTCGGAAATTGGGGTTGGTTTATTGCCTGTGCCAACAAAGGACGTAACGCCTTGCGTGGTTCGAACCAGTAGCCATGACTCGTCGTCTAAAATCATGCGAACCAATACATACCCTGGAAAAATCTTTTCTTTAACGCTTTCTTTTTTGCCCTGGGAGACTTTAACCGTGTTTCTGGTTGGAACAATAATATCAAAAATCCGATCCGAAAAGCCAAGCGTTTGCACTCGCTGCAAAAGCGATTTTGTCACTTTGTCTTCGTGCCCTGAGTAGGTGTGCACGATAAACCAGCGTGCGTTATCAGGAACAGCTTTTTTTTCTGTTACTTTATCTTGTTTTGATTGTGTTGGTGTATCCATAGTTACTTTACTATCCTTTCTATCGCTTTTGTTAAAACAAAATCAATCCCGCCGACATAGAGTCCAACCAAAACGCTTATTGCTAAAACAACAAACGTTAATCGTATGGTTTCTTGTCTACTTGGCCATGTTACCTTTTTTAATTCATCTGTCGTTTCACGCAAGAAGGCTACGGGCGATATCATCCTAGAATTCTACCAAATCTAGGTTGACATGTAAAGAGCGGGGGAGGTACAATAAGTTCCTAGGTTACTTAACTTATGATGAATAAAAAAATCCGCAAAGTTGTTATTCCTGCCGCTGGTTTCGGAACCCGCTTTCTTCCCCAAACAAAAGCCATGCCAAAAGAAATGCTGCCAATTGTGGACAAACCAGTTATTCAGTACGTTGTTGAAGAAGCAGTTGATTCGGGAATCGAAGACGTGATTATTGTCACAGGCTATGTAAAACGGGCAATAGAAGATCACTTTGACTCTCCAAATGCAGAGCTTATTAAAAACCTCGAAGCAGGCGGAAAGAAAAAACTCATCGAAGAGGTGCAGCGAATCTCTGACATGGCTAATTTTATTTACATTCGGCAAAAAGGCCTGTACGGCAATGGCACACCGGTGCTTTCTGCAGAGCCTGTTATTAAAGACGAAATGTTTGCTGTGATGTGGGGCGATGAGTTTATTTACAGCGACCCGCCCAGGCTTTCGCAAATGATTAAAGTCCACGAAAAATATGGCGGGGCAGTTATTTCTGCCGTAAAAATCCCAAAAAAGGAAGATTTAGTCCGCTATGGTATTGCCGATGTCGAGAGGGTCGAGGGGAATGTCTATAAAATTAAAAAAATTGTCGAAAAACCAGATCCAGAAAATGCGCCGTCAAATTTAGCAACCCATGGAGCCTACATTCTGCCGCCAGAAATTTTTGACATTCTTCGTAAGCAAAAACCAGGAACAGGCGGCGAGATTTATTTACCAGAAGCAATCGAAGCACTCATCGAAACAGGCTATCCGGTGTATGCCTGCGAAATCGAAAACGGCAAGTACTTCGATACAGGAAATAAGTTAGAATACATGAAAACAGCTGTTGAGTTTGCCTTAACCCATCCCGACATTGCAGACGACTTCCGCAAATTCCTCAAAGAAGTGATCCTCTAGTAGTTTTCTGCTATAATAAGCAACTTATGGCAAGAGAGAGATTTATTCCTGTTGATTACTCGAGGGATTCACAATGGTCGAAGCTATTTGCAATTAGACGAACTGATCGTTATCTTCCTGATATTCAGAGAGGGGTTTTTGTGGCACAAGCGTTACAAGACCCCCATTTTCCGTCTTTTGGGTTCGAGGGAATAGACGAAGAGGGAGCCTCATTACAGGCATCTGGACTCATTAATGAGCGATTACTTGAAGGAAAAACTGTTGTTATCGATAGCGGAAGATTGCTAACGTCAATTGGTCTCGTGCCACTGCGGGGTCGCAAACTACAAATTATCGAAGAAAACAGAGCAGAATTTCCTACGCGATTGCCAGTAACAACTATTGCAAAGCCAGAGATTGTTGTTATTTTTCATGAAGGAGAATGCAGCATAGATATCTATGGCATAAAAAATGGAGGAGAAGGAGAAGATAAATCCCAAGAACAGAAAGTGTTTTCAATATCTTCTGAAGATGGAGAAATATCTCCTCGTGGTTTTCTTGTTGCAACAGAAAAAGAAGTGCTGTTTGGAAAAGTTGATCACAAGGGTTTCTTTGCCTGCGCTTTGGAATATCAAAAAGGTTTTCGCTGGATAGTCGAACTAGGAGAAGGGAAATAGCAAGAATAATTTGTTCTTCATGAGATTCGACACAAGAGTAAATTTCCTCTATAATTTATCAATGACAAAAAAGGTTGCTCTTCGTACTGTTCTTTTTTTCACAGCAGGCGGGATATTTTTGCTGTTTGTTTTCTTTTCTTATTTTGTCCACAAAAATACTTTTACGCATTTTGATTTTAATACAACGGTTCGTTTACAAGACCACATGCCAAGGCGTTTCGATAGCTTTTTTTCGCTGCTTTCTTTAATTGGGGGATTTGAGGTTATGGGAATTGTGTTGCTTGTTTTAATTATTGTTCGGCGAAAACTTTTTGGCGTTTTAACACTTTTGCTTTTTGTCGGGTTTCATCTGTTTGAACTCTACGGCAAAACATTTGTTAAACATTTACCTCCTCCTGAGTTTATGCTTCGGACAGAACAAGTTGGTAATTTTCCCAGATTTCATATTCGACAAGAAAATTCTTATCCATCGGGACATGCGGGAAGAGCGATATTTTTAACACTTTTTTTGGGTTTTTGGGTTGTCCGCTCACGCAAAATTTCTTATGCACATAAAGTACTCATTTTATTTATTTTAGCTTGTTACGATATAGCAATGTTTGTTAGCAGAATTTACCTTGGTGAGCACTGGGCAACCGATGTTTTTGGCGGAATTTTGCTTGGCGCTGCATTAGCCCTTTTTTCGGAAGTCGTTCTCTAAACGCCAATACAAAACCACATTAACACACAAAATGCTGTTGCCAAAAATAAGCGCTGCGATAACTCCCATGCGGTCGCCGATAAATCCAAGGACAAGCGCAATAGCGGCAAACCAAATGCTTCCCATAAACGATGTTAAAGAACCAAGTGTTGCTCGCTGATGCTGTGTAAATTCTTGCTGAAACAAGGTACTTTTTGCAGTGTTGTTTATGCCATACTGAAAAGAATTTGAGGAAAGGAGTATGGGAGAAATTGGGTTTGGAAATAGTACTCCTGCGAAATACTCAATTCTGTTAACAATAGTTCCCAAAAGTAATGCCTTAAGAGGCGAAAGTTTTGCAACCACTTTGCCGCCAAAGAAAAATCCAATTGTTGCTGCAATATATGCGTAGGTTTTGGCAAGACCAACTGCCCAAAGCGGCCAAAGGGTCGCAAAAAACGCAGACTGAAACTGAAACATTGCCTCGCCAGTGCCCGAAGAAAGCATATCGCCAATTGCTAAAATACGAAGTTTTTTGTTATGCAATAAAAACAGAAATGCTTCCCTTAGATGTTCATAGATATTGCCACTTTTTTTGCTGTGAACCCTAGGTTCAACAAGAAAAAGTGAAATCAGTAAACAAATAATTTGCGAAACAACAGAAATCCAAAACAGCAGAGAAAATGATTTCATAACAAGTAATGCGCCAAACACGCTCGAAATTGCAAGTGCTGCCTGATTTGCGCTACTTACCTTTCCTAAGATATGATGAAACGTATGCTCTTTGTTTTGCGAAGACAGCGATTCGTACAAGAGTGCTTCGTTGTTGCCGCTGTAAAACGACCGCGATACTCCCTCTAACACAGCACCAATAACTAAAAAAAGGTAATTGCCACCTATGGCATAAAAAATTGCAAACAGCACTGCAAAGAATGCACCCAAAACAACGGTGTTTTTTCTGCCAATCATATCCGAAAAAATTCCAGTAGGTACCTCAAATAAAGCAGCAGAAAGCATGCTAATCGAAAACACACTCATGCCAAGCGTGTAGGAATGGGAAATTTGCGAAAAGTACAAAATGGCAAACGGCCCGTAAAGCCGAAAGTCAGTAAAAAAGTTAAACAAAGCAAGGAGTTTTATGTTGCGGGACATGAGTAGAGTATAGCACGAGGATGAGCTTATTCTCGATACTTTGCGATTGCGTTGCCAAACATAAGAGCATTTGCGTGAATTGTAAGAACGCTCCTTACTGTTTGAATCCCCAGTTGATCGTGGACTGTTTGCAAAGTTGCATCAGTTGGTTTATGCATTGCCGTTGCTGAAAGAGTAGTACGATCCAAAGGCGAGAGTGGACTGGTTTTTTCCATTCGCCGTCCATAGAACTCTGCAAGCGGATCTACTTCATAGGCTGCAAATGTCGAGATAATTTTTTGACTTCCTCTTTGGTTTCCGATCGCAGCGATTGCATCATAAAAACTTCTTACTCCTTGTTCTGACCACATCTGTTTTAAGTCACGAATTGGAGCAGATGTGGTTGTATTATCTGGTGTTGTAAAATCAGCCAGATACAAAGATGCAGTATCAGAAAAAAAACCAGCAAGAGATGGATCATATTCTGCATTCTGCGTAGAGAGCATATCAGCACGCATTGCTCGAAATGTTCTTCTCATCTCATTAGGAGTCAAAGAAAAAGCCTCTGCTAACGATTCAATAAATCCTATTGAAAGATAGCGGTGAGAGTGAAGCTTTTGCGATCGCCTGATTTCTTGTCCCTTTTGTGCAATCGAGAGATAAAAGTTGTCTTTGTATGAAGGATCATTTTCTCGTAATACTTCTGCTGCTCGCATTCTTACTGCAATTCGTTCTCCATTGTGAAAACCACCTCGGATGAGTTTTACCGTACTTGTAGAAATAGCAATACCACTTTCTCGAAATTGAACTTCATACGGAGCCAGCCGTTCCCTTGGTTTCCCAAGAGGAATTCCCAGAAACGATGTTCTTCCTTTTCCTTCTACCATAAGGGGAGTATTGTAACAAAAAAGAAGGGTAAAAAGCAAACTATAAGACTTTAATACGAAGAGCCAGAAGAATTCTGTGGCTGCATGCTTGTGGGGAGAATAATATTTTGATCAGAGAAATTTTTGTGCGGCGAGAAGACATTTGACATATTATTGCCGAGCATAAACAGTGCGCCTAAAATAATTAAGATAATTTTAACCGTTTGGTGATTCATCGAGATCCAAAAGCTTGGGTAGGAATCGGACAGTCCAACCATATATGCTGCGGTTGCTTGATTAAGCCTTACAAAATCTCTTTCGATTTCGTAGGTGCTTTCGGGATACTTGCCCATAAAAAGTACTAGGAATGACGAAGCAACTGCACCAATACCCGAAGCATGTTGCATAACACTCACATAAATAAAATAAGGAATTAACAAGACAATTCTGGCAATCCCGCCCAAAAGAGGAATTGCAAAAAAGCGATTGGGGGTTTTTGGCATGTCCATGTCAAAACTAATTGTCTTGTCCTTTATCTCGAATCCAAATCCAGGATAGGTATTGGTAAGACCAAAGAAAAAGAGCAACAGTTTGGTGTTAAGCCGCAATAACCCTAAGAAAAAGTCGTAGGCAGTTTGCCAGTAGTTACCGGTAAGCAAAACTATAAAGGAGTTAATAATCATCAAAAAAAGCGAAGCAATTCCTAAGAAAATAAGCTCTATAAAAATCGGAAAGCACATCACAATTTTTATGGCAATTCCAAGCAGTGGCACGGCGTAGAGGCGGTTTGGGTTTTGGATGTGATCCACACGAAGTTGTGGGTAGAGATTTTTTGGAATATCACCTTTTGCCATATACTTATAAAATAGATGAGCTTGTGGAAATTGTCAAGATGCTTGTTAATTCCTGTTCCGCTTGGTATGTACTTTTTCTTGGGATAGCAATTCGCTTGTCGTCCTGCGAAAAAGCACACACCGAGCTTTCCTTGGTGAATATGTTATACTAAATTGAGTATGCATACGGATGTACTTCAAACAGTGTTTTATGTAATGGGTATTATTTTTATGACTCTTTCTGTCCTCATCCTTGTTGCTATTGGACTCCTACTTTTTTACATTAAGAAAAAGGTTTTCGATATTGCCAAAAATATCGAAGAAAAACTTATGGCTTTTGAAGTAGGCGCCCAAGTTGCCCACAGCGCAGTAGAAAAAGTGAGGAGAATGATTAGGAAAGAGTAAATTCTTTTCTGATTTTCTCAACAATTGCTTCGAAATTCTTTTCTTTTTTGCTCCGTGGCCGTTTTAACTTTATATCGATAGTATCTTTTATACTTCCTTGCCTCATAACACCAATTCGATCTGCTAAAAGCACTGCTTCTTCTAATAAGTGTGAGACCATTAAAATCGTAATGTGAGTTTCTTGCCAGATTTTTAAAATATCTTTATGTAGCTCATCGGTAGTTAAGGGATCGAGCGCAGAGAAAGGTTCATCAAGCAGCAAAATCTTAGGTTCAATTACCAGTGCGCGTGCCAATCCCACCCGTTGGCGCTGCCCGCCAGAAAGCTCTCTTGGATATTTATTTAGCAAGCCATGCAAGTTTACCATTTCGGAATATTTTTCAACCTGACGCAACGCTTCGTGCTCAGGAATTCCTTTCTGTTGCAGCCCAAAGCCAATATTTTGTTCGGCAGTTAACCAGGGAAGGAGTGCACCAGACTGAAACACGATACCAATGTCGCCGTTTTTTGTGACAGTGCCGCTGGTTAATTCTTCAATCCCAGCAATCAATTTTAGAATAGTTGATTTGCCGCAACCAGATGGGCCAACCAAGCAAAAAAATTCACCCATTTTTACCGAAAGCGAAACCTCACGCACTGCATGAATATGGCCTTTGTAGGTTTTCGAAACACGTTCTAACAAAATGGCAGTATTAGTCGAATTTAAATCGTTCTGCATAGTGTAATAATTTTTGCCAAATAAAATAATTCATTACAGAAATAACAATAATCATAGTAGCAAGTGCTGCTAAAAAAATGCCATTTTTGCTTGCTGCAAAAGAATTAACGAGCAAGCTTCCTAAGCCAAATAAATCATTCGAAGGATTGCCGCCTGGGATGTAGGGGTGCAGACTTTCGGCAACAATCATAATGCTCCAGCCCTGACTCCAGGCAAGAAGCGATCCTGAAATAATATTTGGCAAAATTGCTGGCAACAAAATCGAAAACAGTTTTTTTCTCCCTGTTATGCCAAAGACTTTTGCCACCGAATAGATATCTTGCGGAATGGTTTTTAATCCGCCAATCATGCTAAAAACCAAACTGCCCATCATGGCAACAACTAAAATAAAAATTGCAGCGCCGTCTAAAAAGGAAAATTTTACAAAGGTTAAAATAATTACGGGAAAAAACGCTAACACTGGCACCGATTGCACAATATCAAAGATTGGCAAAAACACCCGTTCTGCTTTTTCGGAAGCTGTAATAAGCAGGGAAAGAGGAACTGACAAAAATATTGCAATGGCATAGCTAACAAGCATCCGAAACAAAGAATTAAGCGCTGCAGAAATAATATCGCCAACTTTTATTTGGGAAACCGTAACGCCGGTTTGGGGAGTAACAAAGTGAAAGACAAAAAGCAGGAGAAACAGTGTGATAAATAACACAGTAAGAAGGGAAGAGACGTGCCGCTTAAGCGAGGTATTGTAGGTAAAGTGATAATGATGATGGTAGTGGCGGACAGTGCCCATATACTGTAGTATGGAAAGATTTTAAAAAGAAGTCAAATCGAGCCTCGTTTGCCACCGGCGGCTTTACTTTTTGGTAAAAACATGGTACATTTGCTCGCTATGGCGGCAAAAACCCGCCTGCAATTGCCTTCGGCAAAAGCCGATGGCGGGCAGGCAAAAAAAATAGTACTTGGGATTGTTATTCTTGTTCTTTTGGCAAGTGCATTTGTTGTTCCAGCGTGGGTTCGGTCTCGTGTACAAACCCAGCAACCAGCCTGGAAAACATACAAAGATGAAAATGCAGGGTTTTCTGTTGCCTTCCCAGTCTCTTTGAAAAAACAAACAACAGACATTGTCTATGGCGACAAAAGCGCTCATGTACCCTACACTATGCTTACAAGCACTTTTGACAAAAAAACCTACATCGTTTCGTATTTTTCACTCCCACAAGGAACAGATACTTCCCAAACAGATCTGTATCTTTTAAGCAGCGCTAAGTGGATTATTGGGTTGTTTTACGAAGGTCAGATTGAAGATTCAAAAGCAACAAAAGTTCAAAATTATCCGGCAATCGATTACACCTTTCGAAACCCCGCAAACACAACCCATTCGCATTTCTTAACCCTATTGGCAAATAACACAGTGTATTCGGTTGGCATAGCAGCAGAGAAAGGACAAGATTTTTCGAATTTTAAAACGTTTGTTGGATCATTTATAATTGCCAAGAAGTAATTGCAACACGTTTTTGTGCAAGAGTCCATTTGAGGCGACAATATTTTTTGATTCTTTGGTAAAGGGCAGACCTAAAAAATCAGTTACTTTTCCTCCTGCTTCTTCTACTAATACTGCGGCGGCTGCATAATCCCAGTAATTAGCAGTTACTTTAAAGTGAAAATCAAGCTGTCCGCTGGCTAATCTTGCAAGATGCAAAGCGCTGCTTCCAAAAATGCGCATCTGCCGTACTTTTGTGGAGACTTTCTCAAGCAGCAGAAAATTTTGTGTTCGGGTTGGTGGAATTCCTGCGTTATCGGTTGAGCCGATTGTGTTAATTAGTTTTGTTTCTTTTGAAACAGTAATCTTCTGGTTGTTTAAAAATGTGCCTTTGCCTTTTTCTGCGATAAAGAGTTTGTTTATTGCTGGTTGATAGACTACTCCAAGAATTCGCTCATCTTTCTTTGTTAACGCAATCGAAATACAATACTCTTCGATGTTTCTGGCAAAGTTAATAGTGCCATCGATTGGGTCTATAACCCACTTATAATCAGATTCTTTTTTGTCGTCTCCTTGTTCTTCCGAAAGAATGCTATGTGTTGGAAAATATTGTTTAATTTTTTCGACAATAATTTTTTCGGATAATAAATCTCCTTCTGCCAAGATGTCGTGTGGGTTTTTAAAGGAGTATTTAATTGGGTTTTTGGAGAGTTCAAGAAGTTTTTTCCCAGCTTCTTTTGCAGCAGCAATAGCAACATCTTTGGGGTTCATGTGGTTTCTAGTATAGCACCTTTTATTTTCTCCCATTTTTTTCTTTCGCATTTGTTTGGCCAATTTCTCCAAGCCTCATTATTTCGATATTTGGGAAACTCGTTTTCTTCGACCCAGTGAAGATCATTGTCATCTTTGATGTGACTAACAAACTCAATACCGTTTAGATGATCGATCTCGTGTTGGAAAATGCGTGCAATATAACCATAATATTTCTTTTCAATACTTTTTCCGTCTGGTGTGTAGGCTTTGACTTTTACTTCGTATGGCCGAGAAACGATGCCACAAACTCTTCCTGTTGACCAACAACCTTCATACCATTGTTCGTTCTTTTTTAATTGCCAGATAATTTTTGGATTTATAAATACTTGTAAGTCCGAAAGTTTTCCCTTGCCATCTGCGCCAGTATCTACCGCAATAATTTGTTTGGAAATGCCAATTTGTGGAGCTGCAAGGCCAACAGCAGTGGGTTTATCTCTCTCTTTCCTGTGTCCATAGGCAACATCAAGTAAATCTTTTATATCTTTTTTCGTTTCCTCAGAAGTAATTTCTTTGACTGGAATCTTTGCTGCAATTTTTACTAAAACCGGGTCGTTTGGCTTTACTAATGATCTCACCTGAGGATTATACCAGTTTTATTGTTTGGTAATGGAAGCGATCATGGAATCAATTTCACTAATCGTTGTGTCATCCGAAGGGTTTGGAGATTTTACATCAATATGCCCAAACGCAGTAATGCTGCCATACGAACCATCTTTTGCTTGTTGGCAAACAGTATAGGGGATTGGGTTTGCGCCGTCTTTGTTCCAGCTTCGTCTAAATTGTCCCGAAGTTCCAGTTATTCCAACAAAATCAGAAAATCTTTGGGCAAAATTGCTGTCTGGATCGCCTTTATATACACACCCGCCACCGCCGAA